>Ga0209173_100108_pt1 | contig 93646 bp, 78 predicted proteins | sample SynthPrep_16_END_FD_187206 | JGI IMG/M metagenome (GOLD analysis project Ga0209173, IMG submission 187206) | Synthetic microbial communities from Ohio, USA - SynthPrep_16_END_DS12_MetaG (SPAdes) (version 2) | ecosystem: Engineered > Bioreactor > Aerobic > Activated sludge | place: USA: Ohio...
CACCGACAGCCACGGCCGCTGAGACCGGGCAGTCGACAAGTAGTAAGGGATTGAATGCATGCGCGCCTTAGCTGAGTTCATCATGCGCGGTCGTGTGCAGGCCACTCTGGTAGTGGCTGGATGTGCAGCATTGCCGTTGTTGTATTGGTTGGCTGCTGCCGCTGGATGCCTTGTGCTCCTGCGGCGCGGTTTGCAGGATGCCGTTGGCATCCTGGCCCTGGGAGTCGTAGCCGCCTTGATCTGGTGGTTGCAACTGGGCGAACCCAAAGTGCTTCTGGTGCTGCTGGGGTCGTCGAGCCTTGCGTTGGTTTTGCGCGCAAGTGAGTCCTGGGTCCGCACGCTGCTGGTCAGCGTGGCGTTGGGGTTGGTGTTTTCGGTGTTGATTGACGCGGCTTTCCGCCCGCAGATCGAGGCGCTGTCGCAAGAGATCGTCAAGATCCTGCCGATGGCCCTCGGGGAACTCTACCAACAGCTGTCGGTAGAAGAGCGAGCGCGACTGGCAACGCTGATTGCACCGGCCCTGATCGGCCTGATGGCGGTAATGATGCAGATCGTCAGTTTGCTGAGCCTGATGCTTGGGCGTTATTGGCAGGCGTTGTTGTACAACCCGGGTGGTTTTGGTCGCGAATTTCGCAGTATCAGAATCCCCGTGGGCCCGGCGATGTTGCTGCTGGCACTCATGGTGGTCGGACCGTACTTCGGTTCACAAGCCACCTTGCTGATGCTGTTTTGCAGCGTACCGCTGGTGTTTTCCGGACTGGCCCTGATTCATGGGCTGGTCGCGCAGAAGCGCCTGGCCAAGTTCTGGCTGGTGGGGATGTACGTAACGATGCTGGTGTTCATGCAACTGATCTATCCGTTACTCGTGGTTTTGGCCATTGTCGACGGCCTGATTGATTTTCGCGGTCGTCTGGCGCCGAAAGACGCCGATAACGCGAACGGTGAAGGTTAAAAGTTAGAGGATTTTCACATGCAACTGATCCTTCTGGAAAAAGTCGCCAACCTGGGCAACCTGGGCGACAAAGTGAACGTTAAGGCCGGTTACGGTCGTAACTACCTGCTGCCATACGGCAAAGCCACCGCTGCAACCGCTGCCAACCTGGCTGCGTTTGAAGAGCGTCGTGCTGAGCTGGAACAAGCAGCAGCAGACAAAAAAGCTTCGGCCGAAACTCGCGCTGCCCAACTGGCTGAGCTGGAAGTGACTATCACTGCCACCGCCGGTGACGAAGGCAAGCTGTTCGGTTCGATCGGCACCCACGACATCGCTGATGCACTGACCGCCTCCGGCGTTGAAGTGCAGAAGAGCGAAGTTCGTCTGCCGAACGGCACCATCCGTAACGTAGGTGAATTCGACGTAGCCGTGCACCTGCACGCCGAAGTTGAAGCCACCGTACGCGTTATCGTGGTAGCAGCTTAAGCAGCACCTAACTGACTGGCACCTCGCGTGTCAGCCAGTTAACATCGGGCACGATCCTGTTTACAGGTCGTGCCTTTTGTTTTTCTACACACCCCAAATTCCAAGTGGCCATGAACGATATTTCAGCTCCTGAGCAATACGATCTGCAAACCGCTGCCCTGAAGGTGCCGCCGCATTCCATCGAGGCCGAACAGGCTGTGCTCGGTGGTTTGATGCTGGACAACAACGCCTGGGAACGCGTGCTGGATCAAGTCTCGGACGGTGACTTCTATCGCCATGACCACCGCCTGATCTTCCGTGCCATCGCCAAGCTGGCCGACCAGAACTCACCGATCGACGTGGTGACCCTGGCCGAGCAGCTAGACAAGGAAGGCCAGACCTCCCAGGTCGGCGGCCTCGGCTACCTCGGTGAACTGGCGAAGAACACGCCGTCCGTCGCCAACATCAAGGCCTATGCCCAGATTGTTCGCCAGCGGGCCACGCTGCGCCAACTGATCGGTATCAGCACCGAGATCGCCGACAGCGCCTTCAACCCGGAAGGGCGTACCGCCGAAGAGATCCTCGACGAAGCCGAACGCCAGATCTTCCAGATCGCCGAGGCCCGCCCGAAAACCGGCGGCCCGGTAGGCGTCAACGAGCTGTTGACCAAGGCCATCGACCGTATCGACACGCTGTTCAACACCGACGCGGCCATCACCGGTATTTCCACCGGCTATGCCGACCTCGACGAGAAGACCAGCGGCCTGCAGCCGTCCGACTTGATCATCGTCGCTGGTCGTCCCTCCATGGGTAAGACCACCTTCGCGATGAACCTGGTCGAAAACGCCGTGTTGCGCAGCGACAAGACCGTCCTGGTGTACTCCCTGGAGATGCCCGGTGAATCGCTGATCATGCGGATGCTCTCGTCCCTGGGCCGTATCGACCAGACCAAGGTGCGTTCCGGCCAGCTGGAAGATGACGACTGGCCGCGGCTGACCTCGGCGGTCAACCTGCTCAATGACCGCAAGCTGTTCATCGACGACACTGCGGGCATCAGCCCCTCGGAGATGCGTGCACGCACCCGCCGCCTGGTGCGTGAACACGGCGATATTGCCTTGATCATGATCGACTACCTGCAGTTGATGCAGATCCCGGGTTCCAGCGGTGACAGCCGGACCAACGAGATTTCCGAGATTTCCCGGTCCTTGAAAGCCCTGGCCAAGGAATTCAACTGCCCGGTGGTGGCGCTGTCCCAGCTCAACCGTTCCCTGGAACAACGTCCCAACAAGCGCCCGGTGAACTCCGACTTGCGGGAATCGGGTGCGATCGAGCAGGACGCCGACGTGATCATGTTCGTGTACCGCGACGAGGTATACCACCCCGAAACCGAACACAAAGGCATCGCCGAGATCATCATCGGCAAGCAGCGGAACGGGCCGATCGGGTTTATCCGCCTGGCGTTCATTGGTAAGTACACCCGCTTCGAGAACCTCGCGCCAGGCAGCTACAACTTCGACGACGATGAATAACTCGTCTGCTCAATTCCGACCATTACCGTCGGAATTGGTCAAAATTTGTGCTATATTCCGCGCCCGCGATTTTCCATCTCAACACCGGTCACCGTCATGCAAACAGCCAAGCCGTTATTTGACTATCCCAAGTACTGGGCCGAATGTTTCGGTCCAGCGCCATTCCTGCCGATGAGCAGGGAGGAGATGGATCAGCTTGGCTGGGATTCCTGCGACATCATCATCGTCACCGGTGATGCGTATGTTGACCATCCGTCGTTCGGCATGGCGATCATCGGCCGGCTGCTGGAGTCCCAGGGCTTCCGCGTCGGGATCATTGCCCAGCCGAACTGGCAGTCCAAAGACGACTTCATGAAGCTCGGCGAGCCGAACCTGTTCTTCGGCGTCGCGGCCGGCAACATGGATTCGATGATCAACCGCTACACCGCCGACAAGAAAATCCGTTCCGACGACGCCTACACCCCCGGCGGCATGGCCGGCAAACGCCCGGACCGCGCGAGCCTGGTGTACAGCCAGCGTTGCAAGGAAGCCTATAAGAACGTGCCGATCGTACTTGGCGGCATCGAAGCCTCCCTGCGCCGCATCGCCCACTACGACTACTGGCAGGACCGCGTGCGTAACTCGATCCTGATCGACGCTACCGCCGATATCCTGCTGTACGGCAACGCCGAGCGTGCGATTGTCGAAGTCGCCCAGCGCCTGTCGTGGGGCCACAAGATCGAAGACATCACTGACGTGCGCGGCACCGCGTTCATTCGCCGTGACACGCCGGTGGGCTGGTACGAAGTGGACTCCACGCGGATCGACCGTCCGGGCAAGATCGACAAGATCATCAACCCGTACGTCAACACTCAAGACACCCAGGCTTGCGCTATCGAGCAAGAGAAGGGGCCGGTAGATGACCCGGAAGAAGCCAAGGTCGTCCAGATCCTGGCCAGCCCGCGCATGACCCGCGACAAGACCGTGATCCGTCTGCCTTCGGTAGAGAAGGTCCGTGGCGACGCCGTGCTCTACGCCCACGCCAACCGCGTGTTGCACCTGGAAACCAACCCAGGCAACGCCCGTGCCCTGGTGCAGAAGCACGGTGAGGTGGACGTGTGGTTCAACCCGCCGCCCATTCCGATGACTACCGAAGAAATGGACTACGTGTTCGGCATGCCTTACGCCCGTGTTCCGCACCCGGCGTATGGCAAGGAAAAAATTCCGGCCTACGACATGATCCGTTTCTCGGTGAACATCATGCGTGGCTGCTTTGGTGGCTGCACCTTCTGCTCGATCACCGAGCACGAAGGGCGCATCATCCAGAACCGTTCCGAAGAGTCGATCATCCGCGAGATCGAAGAGATCCGCGACAAAGTGCCGGGCTTTACCGGCGTGATCTCCGACCTCGGCGGCCCGACCGCGAACATGTACCGCATCGCCTGCAAGAGCCCGGAAATCGAATCTGCGTGCCGCAAGCCATCGTGCGTATTCCCCGGTATCTGCCCGAACCTGAACACTGATCACTCGTCGTTGATCCAGCTGTATCGCAGCGCGCGTGCATTGCCGGGTGTGAAGAAGATCCTGATCGCTTCCGGCCTGCGCTATGACCTGGCCGTCGAATCGCCGGAATACGTCAAGGAACTGGTGACCCACCACGTCGGTGGCTACCTCAAGATCGCCCCGGAACACACCGAGGAAGGTCCGCTCAACCAGATGATGAAACCGGGCATTGGCAGCTATGACAAGTTCAAGCGCATGTTCGAGAAGTACACCAAGGAAGCGGGCAAGGAGCAGTACCTGATTCCTTACTTCATTGCCGCCCACCCGGGCACCACCGATGAAGACATGATGAACCTGGCCCTGTGGCTCAAGGGCAACGGCTTCCGCGCCGACCAGGTGCAGGCGTTCTACCCGTCGCCGATGGCCACCGCCACCGCGATGTACCACTCGGGCAAGAACCCGCTGCGCAAGGTCACCTACAAGAGCGATGCAGTGACCATCGTCAAGAGCGAAGAGCAGCGCCGTCTGCACAAGGCGTTCCTGCGTTACCACGACCCGAAAGGCTGGCCAATGCTGCGTGAAGCACTGACCCGCATGGGCCGTGCCGACTTGATCGGGCCAGGCAAGGACCAACTGATCCCGCTGCACCAGCCGAGCACCGACAGCTACCAGAGCGCGCGTCGAAAGAACTCGACGCCGGCCGGCAGCCATAAGGTCGCGAAGGAAACCACCACGAAGATCCTCACCCAGCACACCGGACTGCCGCCGCGTGGCAGCGACGGCAGCAACCCGTGGGACAAGCGTGAGCAAGCCAAGGCCGCGGCCCAGGCGCGTAACAAGCAGGCCGCCAAGGAGCGCGCCGATGCGGCCAAGGGCAAGGGCGGCAAGCCTGCGCGCAAGCCGGTAGTGCCGCGTTGATCGCAGCCTGAACATGTAAAACGCCAGCCTTGTGCTGGCGTTTTGCTTTCTATTCGGTGGCGAGCCTGTTTGTTAAGGTGGCGATCATTAAATCGCCTTCGCGAGCAAGCCCGCTCCCACACTTGAATGTATTCGCAAATCAAAATGTGGGAGCGGGCTTGCTCGCGAAGGCGTCAGTTCAGTCACCACCCATTTCAAGGAAGAACACCCCATGGGCAACCCCCTGGCCGGCATCGGCATGGACTCCAACCGCTCGCAGTTCATGGCGCGCCAGCGCATTGAAAGCCAGATCAACCTGCCGCGCCTGTTCGCGGCTATCGACGCCGACCCCGGGATTGTCGGCGCAGGCGTGGTGTATATCGACGCTGACTTCAACGTCATTACCCTGCGCGAATTCAAGCCCATCTGCAGCATCAAGCCTAAGCGCATCATTTTGCGTGAAGCGCAGAAGTACATTGCGCCGACGCAGTTTGCTCAACATGTCGTGAGCAATCCTCGAGAGTCCCGACTGATTGGCGAGGCCGTAAATACCGGAATCTCCTGCTTTGGGGCTGTCATCAGTTGGGCTGCGATTGCCAGTGGAACCATTCTGGTGCCTTTCAGCGCTGGCGCCAGTTCCGTCATCGTTGTAGTGGGGTATGCGGCTGCCGGCGCGAGTACGCTTCAGTGCTTTAACGGCATTGCCCGAACAGCGCTGGAAGTCGCCAAACCTGAGGTCAAGGATTCGCTCGACAGTGAAGGCTGGTACCAGAATGCGTCCATCGTGCTGGACGCCGTATCACTGGCAGGTGTGGGCGCTTCGGCCCTGACGACGGTCAAGCTGGTCAGGGCCGCCAAAGCATCGACGGGCAAGAGCCTGCGTGATGTGCTTCGCGGTTTGAATCGCCAGGAAAGAGCCAAGCTGACGAAAGAGCTGCTGAGCATCAACCATCCCAGCTTGACCGCGAAGATGATCAAATTGAGGCAGGCGTCGGGCGAACTCACCAAGCGTTTCACCCCTACGCAGCTCAAGCACAGCACCACTACCCAGATCAAAGACGTCCTCGGCGCAACCATAGGATTTGGCGGGAGTGCGTACTCCGGAAACGTCAATACCATCGCGATTGGACTCTACGAGGAGGTAAGCGAATGAGCGAATTGATGACGCTACGCGACTTTTTCAGGCAATACTTTCTGACGTTTATGGGCGGCGTATTTGCTGCGTGTTTTTCTTTGGCGTTGGCTGTGGCGCTGGCGTTTATCACCTATTTTCGTGATGCGCCCATTGCTCAAGTGGGGCTCAAGATCATGTCTGCCGGGGCGCTGCTCATTCTGTTGACGGTCCATAGCAACTTTATGATTTTGCGGGGCCGCCCCTCCTGGGTGTGGGTGATGGTCGGCATCTACGTCGCCTGTCTACTGTTTGTCGTCCCAATGCTTCAGTACCAGCCTCATAAAGTTCTCTATGGGTTGGCGCTGTTATTCCCGTTCCTTGGATTGTTGATACTTAACAGCAAGGTTCAACGAGAGATGCGTGCAAAACTGGTGGGAATCCGTCGCATTCGGCAATCTGTCAAATCAACCGTTGGGTCGAGTAGCCGCATGTGAAGGAGTCGCCGTCGATACCCGGTTTTCTCGCGCGCTATTTCCCCGTGTTCATGGGCACGATTTTCATGGCGATCTTTTCCGGCTCCGCTGCGGTTTCCACGGCGGGCGTAACCTATTTGCGCGACACTGATCCCGCGCTTAAATCCGGCTGTTCGGGCGCTGCGATCCTGATGCTGGTCGCGGTGCTGGTATTTGGCAACGTCATGATCGCGCGCGGCTATCCGTGGGCGACGAAACTGGTGGCGGGGTATCTCGGCGCTTGCCTGTTGTTCGTACTGCCAATGATTCAATACGACCTGCACACGCTGGTCTATGGCTCGGCTGTGCTCTTCCCGCTGCTTGGATTGTTGCTGCTCAACAGCAAGCGCCATCGCGAAATGCGCCAGAAGCTGCTTGAGATCCGCCACCTGCGCCAAGCCGCGATCGCCAAGCGCAAAACCGGCTGATTGGGTAGATTCCCCACCCACCCTCACATCCGCGCCACAAATATGTGCGTCACTTGCACCATGGCGCCCCCGTTGGCGCCGTTTTGGTGCTGTACTGCACCGGGTCTTACGATAAAGCGCAATGACCGCCGCTCTGGCATAAGTCTTGCGCGCTTTGTGTCCATGCCCTGGCTCGCAGGAGGCCGCCGTGTCGATTCATGTCGCGTTGCACCACGTTACGCATTACCGCTACGACCGCGCTGTCGAACTCGGCCCACAGATCGTGCGGTTGCGCCCGGCAGCCCATAGCCGCACGCGGATTTTGTCCTACGCGCTGAAAGTGCTGCCTGAGCAGCATTTCATCAACTGGCAGCAGGACCCCCAGGGCAATTACCTGGCGCGGTTGGTGTTCCCGGAAAAGACTGACGAGCTGCGCATCGAAGTCGACCTGGTCGCTGAAATGGCGGTGTTCAACCCCTTCGACTTTTTCCTCGAGCCCTATGCCGAGAAAATCCCCTTCAGCTACGCCGCCGACGAGCAGCGTGAGCTGGCGCCGTACCTGGAAACCCTGCCGCTGACGCCGAAGTTCGCCGCGTACCTGGCGGGTATCGACCGCACACCCTTGCCGGCCGTGGACTTTCTGGTGGGCCTCAATCAGCGCTTGGCGGCCGATATCGGCTACCTGATCCGCATGGAGCCAGGCGTGCAAACCCCAGAGTTCACCCTGGAAAACGCCTCTGGCTCATGCCGCGACTCGGCCTGGTTGCTGGTGCAGATTCTGCGCAATCTGGGGCTGGCAGCACGTTTCGTGTCCGGTTACCTGATTCAGCTCACAGCCGACGTCAAAGCCCTCGATGGGCCCTCCGGCACCGAAGTGGACTTCACCGACCTGCACGCCTGGTGCGAAGTGTATTTGCCCGGCGCCGGCTGGATTGGCCTGGATGCCACCTCCGGGCTGTTCGCCGGTGAAGGCCATATTCCGTTGGCGTGTAGTCCCGATCCATCGTCCGCCGCACCGATCAGTGGGCTGGTGGAGCCTTGCGAGTGCGAATTCACCCACGAAATGTCGGTTGAGCGGATTTGGGAAGCCCCACGCGTCACCAAGCCTTACACCGAAGAACAATGGCTGGCGATCCAGGCCTTGGGCCGTCAGATCGATGGCGACCTGCTCAAGGACGATGTGCGCCTGACCATGGGCGGCGAGCCGACCTTCGTTTCCATCGACGATCCCGACGGCGCCGAGTGGAACACCGCCGCCTTAGGTCCGGACAAGCGCCGACTGTCTGCCGAGCTGTTCCAGCGCATGCGCAAGCACTACGCACCCAAGGGGTTGGTGCACTTCGGGCAGGGCAAGTGGTACCCCGGCGAGCAACTGCCGCGTTGGTCGCTCAACTGCTACTGGCGCCGCGACGGTGTGCCGATCTGGCACAACAGCGCGTTGATTGCCGATGAGCAGGCGGACTACGGCGCTGACGGTGCGCTGGCCGGACGTTTCCTGGCCAGCGTCGCAGAGCGCCTCAAATTACCGGCGCGCTTTGTGTTCCCGGCGTTCGAAGACAACTTCTACTACCTGTGGCGCGAGGGTGCGCTGCCGCAGAACGTCACCGCCCAAGATCCGCGGCTGAGCGACGATCTGGAGCGCGAACGCCTGCGCAAAGTGTTCAGCCAGGGCCTGGATAAAGTCATCGGCCAAGTGCTGCCGTTGGCGCGCACGGCAGCCAATGACCGCTGGCAAAGCGGGCGCTGGTATTTGCGCGACAACCACTGCCGCCTGGTGCCGGGGGATTCGCCGCTGGGTTATCGCCTGCCATTGGCCTCGCAGCCATGGGTGACGGCGGCGGAGTATCCGTTTGTGCACCCGACTGACCCGAATCAGGATCAGCCGGAGCTGCCGTCCACTAGGCAACTGCAACACCATGATGAGGCCGCGCCGAGCGAGGAGCGTGTGCCCAAGGTGGACGAGTCCGCCGACTGGCTGACTCGCACCGCTCTGTGCGCTGAGGCGCGTGAAGGGCGCCTCTATCTGTTCATGCCGCCCCTGGAGCGCGTCGAAGACTATCTGGAACTGGTGGCAGCCATTGAAGCCACCGCCGAAGAGCTGCACTGCCCGGTATTGCTGGAAGGCTACGAGCCGCCGGCCGACACGCGGCTGAGTAACTTCCGCGTCACGCCGGACCCGGGTGTGATTGAGGTCAACGTGCAGCCGTCCGCCACTTGGGACGAATTGGTGGAACGCACCGAATTTCTCTACGAAGAGGCGCGGCAAACGCGATTGACCACCGAAAAATTCATGATCGACGGGCGTCACACCGGTACCGGCGGCGGTAATCACTTTGTACTCGGTGGTGCAACGCCCAAGGACTCACCGTTTCTGCGCCGACCCGATCTGCTGCGCAGTCTGATCAGCTACTGGCACAACCATCCGTCATTGTCCTACCTGTTTTCCGGCCTGTTCATCGGCCCGACTTCCCAGGCTCCACGGGTGGACGAGGCGCGTAATGACGCGTTGTACGAACTGGAAATCGCCTTCGCACAAATGCCAGAGCCCGGTGAGGAATGCCCGCCGTGGTTGGTGGACCGCCTGCTGCGCAATCTGCTGATCGACGTGACTGGCAACACTCACCGCGCCGAATTCTGCATCGACAAACTCTACTCGCCGGACGGCGCCACTGGCCGCCTCGGCCTGCTGGAACTGCGCGCGTTTGAAATGCCGCCCCATGCGCGCATGAGCCTGACCCAGCAATTGCTGTTGCGCGCCTTGGTCGCGCGATTCTGGCGCGAACCCTACGCGCCGCCGAAGCTGGCACGTTGGGGCACAGAGCTGCACGACCGTTTCCTGCTGCCGCATTTCATCGAGCAAGACTTTGCCGACGTGATCGTCGAACTCAACAGCGCCGGCTATCCGCTGCGCGCCGAGTGGTTTGCCGCGCACCTGGAATTCCGTTTCCCCAAAGTGGGTGACTACGCCGTCAGCGGGATCGAGCTGGAGCTGCGTCAGGCTCTGGAACCCTGGCACGTCCTGGGCGAGGAGGGCGCGGTCGGCGGCACAGTGCGTTATGTGGATTCATCCCTTGAGCGCCTGCAAGTCAAATTGACCGGGCTGCCCCCGCAGCGCTACCTGCTGACCTGCAATGGCGTCCCGGTGCCGCTGCAACCGACTGGGCGAGTCGGTGAGTTCGTCGCTGGCGTGCGTTATCGCGCCTGGCAACCGGCCAACTGCCTGCAACCGACCATCCCGGTGCATGCGCCGCTGGTGTTCGATCTGCTGGACACTTGGATGCAGCGTTCGCTGGGCGGCTGCCAGTACCATGTCGCCCATCCGGGTGGGCGCAATTACGACAGCCTTCCGGTGAATGCCAATGAGGCAGAGAGCCGGCGCATGGCGCGGTTCTTCCGGTTGGGGCATAGCCCAGGGAAGCAATCAGTGCCGACGGTAGTGGTGAACGATGAATTACCCATGACCCTCGATCTACGGCGTTTCCCCAATAAAAATGACTGAACGCGATCCTCTGTGGACGCTAGCTTTTGTGGTGAGCGAGCTTGCCTCGCGCGGGGCAAGCCCGCTCACCACAAAAGCCCGCGGCTACAGGGGATTTGCAGTGTTTGTTGAGTTAATCTGAGCCCCCTTGCCTCTGCCGAGCGTTCCATGTCCGATTTGCTCGACCGTTACCCGCTGACCGCGGGCACTTATCACGAACTGCTGGATGACAGCGGCGCGGTGCGTGCCCATTGGCGGCGCTTGCTGGATCACCTGCAACGCAGCACGCCCGCGCAACTGGCCCAGCGCCAGGCGCTGTTGACCCGGCAGATCCAGGAAAACGGCGTGACCTACAACGTCTACGCCGACCCCAAGGGCGCCGACCGCCCGTGGGAGCTGGACCTACTGCCCCATGTGTTGGCCGCTGATGAATGGCAGCACCTGTCGGCGGGTATCGCGCAACGTGCACGCCTGCTCAATGCCGTACTGGCCGATCTCTATGGCCCGCAACGCCTGATCAAGGAAGGCTTGCTGCCGGCTGAGCTGGTATTTGGGCATAACAATTTCCTGTGGCCGTGCCAGGGCATCCAGCCGCCGGACGGTGCGTTCCTGCACCTCTATGCCGTGGACCTGGCACGCACGCCGGATGGTCGCTGGTGGGTCACCGCCGACCGTACCCAGGCGCCGTCCGGTGCCGGATATGCGTTGGAAAACCGCACCATCGTGTCCCGCGCCTTCCCGGATCTTTACCGTGACTTGCAGGTGCAGCACCTCACCGGGTTCTTCCGCACCTTGCAGGAAACCCTGGCCCGCCAGGCGCCCGGTGATGACCAGCCGCCGCTGATCGTGCTGCTGACGCCCGGCCGGTTCAACGAAAGTTACTTCGAGCATCTTTACCTCGCCCGCCAGCTCGGCTACCCGCTGGTGGAGGGCGGCGACCTCACCGTGCGCGACAGCACTGTGTTCCTGAAAACCCTCAGCGGCCTACGCCGGGTGCACGCGATCATGCGTCGCCTCGACGATGATTTCTGCGACCCGCTGGAGCTGCGCACTGACTCGGCCCTCGGCGTACCGGGTTTGCTGGATGCCGTGCGCCAAGGCAATGTGCTGGTGGCCAATGCCCTGGGCAGCGGCGTGCTGGAATCCCCCGGTTTGCTGGGGTTTCTGCCGAAGATCAACGAATTCCTGTTTGGTGAAAAACTGATTCTGCCGTCCATCGCCACCTGGTGGTGCGGTGAGGCGCCGGTGCTGGCCGAAGCGCTGGAGAAACTGCCGGAGTTGCTGATCAAACCCGCGTTTCCGTCGCAGAGTTTTGCGCCGGTATTCGGCCGCGACCTCAACGACGAACAACGCCAGGCCCTGGCCGAGCGCATGCGCGCGCGGCCCTACGCCTACGTCGCCCAGGAGTTGGCTCAATTGTCCCAAGCGCCGGTATGGCACACCGTGGATGACCACCTGCAACACCGCGCCATCGGCATGCGCGTATACGCCGTGGCCAGTGACGACGGTTACCGTGTGCTTCCCGGCGGCCTGACGCGCGTAGCGGCCGAAGCCGATGCCGAAGTGGTGTCGATGCAACGCGGCGGTGCCAGCAAGGACACCTGGGTACTCGGCGAGCGCGCCGCCGGTGGCGAACACTGGCGTGCCCAACGCGCGATTGGCGCCCATGACCTGGTGCGCCGCGATCCCTATCTGCCGTCCCGCGTGGTGGAAAATCTGTTCTGGTTCGGCCGTTACTGCGAACGCTGCGACGACAGCGCGCGTTGGCTGCGTATCGTGCTGGCGCGTTATGTGGATGGCGACGACCCGCTGGCCCTGCAGGCGGCTGTCGAGCTGGGCGAAAACCTGCGTCTGCTGCCGGAGGAGGGCGAATTGCCCGAACGCCTGCTGGCGGCGCTGCTCGGAGACGACTGGCCGTCGAGCCTGCGCGCCAACCTGCAACGCTTGCAGTGGGCGGCGTCGCAGGTACGCGGCAAGCTGTCTCGGGAGAACTGGCAGGCCTTGGTGGAGCTGCAGCGCGAAGCCATGGAGCTGGAAAGCGAGTCACCGGATTTTGGCGAGTTGCTGGACTTCCTCAACCGCCTGGTGATGTCCCTGGCGGCGTTGTCCGGGTTTGCCCTGGACGACATGACCCGTGACGAAGGCTGGCGCTTTTTGATGATGGGCCGGCGTATCGAGCGTCTGCAATTCCTGAGCAGCAGCCTGGCGGCGTTCCTGCGCGGCGTGGCGGTGTTCGATCAGGCCGGGTTGGAGTGGTTGCTGGAATTGGGCAACAGCAGCATCACCTACCGTTCGCGTTACCTGGCGGTGCCGCAGTTGATCCCGGTGCTCGACTTGCTGCTGCTGGACGAGCAGAACCCCCACGCGGTGTTGTTCCAGCTCAAGTTGGTGAGCCGCACGCTGCGACGCCTCAACGATGATTTTGGTGTGCCTCGGGAAACCGGCCTTGGCCCATTGGTGGAGCGCCTGGCGCGGTTCGACCTGGGTTGCCTGGAGAACCCGTTGTTCGGCGAATCCAGCGTACGTGCCGCGCTGGACGGCCTGGCCGACCTGCTGCAAGCAGTGGCCGATGAGAGTGGGCTAGTGTCGGACCGCCTGGCCTTGCGTCACTTTGCCCATGTGGATGATGTCAGCCAACAAACGGTGTCGGTGTGATGAGTGCGCGCTACCAGATTTTCCACGATACCCATTACCACTATGACAGCCCGGTGTCCCTGGCCCAGCAGTTGGCGCATTTGTGGCCACGGCCGTGCGCCTGGCAGCGTTGCAGCTTGCAGCAACTGGATATCAGCCCGGAACCGACCTCGCGCCGCGATGAGCTGGACGTGTTTGGCAACCCGATCACGCGCCTGGCATTCGAGCGGCCTCATGATGAATTGCTGGTGAACGCCGGGCTGAGCGTGGAAGTGCTGGCGCGGCCGGCGCTGGATTTCCAGCAGTCGCCCGCCTGGGACCAGACCCGCGACAGCCTGACCTACAGCAGCCAGCCGATGTCCGGTGAATTGATCGAAGCCTGCCGCTACCGCTTCGAATCGCCCTACGTGCACTTGAAGAAAACCTTCGTCGAATTTTCCGAAAGCTGCTTTCCTCCCGGCAAACCGCTGCTGCTGGGCGTGCAGGCGCTGATGGAAAAGATCTTCAGCGAGTTTACCTTCGACGCCGAGGCCACCCAAGTCGCCACGCCGCTGGTGGAAGTGCTGGAGCGCCGTCGCGGCGTGTGCCAGGACTTCGCCCACCTGATGCTCGCCTGCCTACGCTCGCGGGGTCTCGCGGCACGCTATATCAGCGGCTACCTGCTCACCCAGCCACCGCCCGGCCAGCCACGGCTGATCGGCGCCGATGCGTCCCACGCGTGGGTCTCGGTGTATTGCCCGGTTTCGGGCTGGGTGGATTTCGATCCGACAAACAATGTGCAGCCGGCACTGGAGCACATTACCCTGGCCTGGGGCCGGGACTTTTCCGATGTGTCGCCGTTGCGAGGGGTGATCCTGGGGGGAGGGAGCCATGATCCGGAGGTGAGGGTAACGGTGATGCCGCTGGAATAACGAGCTTGTTGTAGTGAGCGGGCTTGCCCCGCGCTGGGGCGCGAAGCGGCCCTCAAGCCTGACACCACGGTCTTTCAGGTGTTCTGGTGGGCGCGTAATGGGGCTGCTTCGCAGCCCAGCGCGGGGCAAGCCCGCTCACCACAGCAAGCCCGCTCACCACAGTGCACCGGCTCAGCACAAAGGAATTTATTCAGCCGGATCTTTTGGTGTTTCGGTCTCGTCGCTCGTTTCTTCACCATCAACATCGGCGTTCAGCCCATTGGCCTCTTCTTCTGCAGCGGCTTTCTTGCGTTGCAGTTTTTCCTCTTTCTTCTGCTCCTTGGCCAAGTCTCTCTGACGTTTGGCGAAGGAGTAATTAGGTTTGGCCATGGGCGATCCTCTAGGGTCGAAGGTGAGGGTGGCGGCGCGCAGCTGCCTTGGGACGACATGGTAGCAGCTTCAGGGTGCGCTTGGCCTTCACTTACCGCAGGCGTAGGCGGCCAGAAGGCCGTTGAACAGTTGGTTGAGGTGCATGGCTCGGACTCCGATGGGTGATGAGTCGATCATAGTCAGGAGGTTGTACTTTGGCTGGTAGATTGTGTTGATAAGTCTGATAGCCTAAAGTTGTATACAATCTGTTGATTCAGATCATAAGAATTCCTGCCTGATTCAGGCACCCTTGTCGCAATACGCGTTTTTTAAACCCTGCCTTGGAGATTCACATGTTTGCCAAACTCGTTGCTGTTTCCCTGCTGACTCTGGCGAGCGGCCAGTTGCTTGCTGCAGAGTGCAAGGTCACTGTCGACTCCACCGACCAAATGTCCTTCAACACCAAAGCCATTGAAATCGACAAGAGCTGCAAGACGTTCACCGTTGAGCTGACTCACTCCGGCAACCTGCCGAAAAACGTCATGGGCCACAACTGGGTGCTGACCAGCGCCGCTGACATGCAGCCGGTTGCCACCGACGGCATGGCTGCCGGTATTGACAAGGACTACCTGAAAGAAGGCGACGCACGCATCATCGCCCACACCAAGATCATCGGTGCTGGCGAGAAAGATTCGGTGACCTTCGATGTGTCGAAGCTGAAGGCGGGCACTGACTACGCATTCTTCTGCTCGTTCCCAGGCCACATCTCGATGATGAAAGGCACTGTGACCCTGAAGTAACACCGCGTTATCGTTCATCGCCGGCAAGCCGGCTCCTACAGGGGAATGCGTTCCAATTGTAGGAGCCGGCTTGCCGGCGATAGCGGTCTACCTCACGGCGCAAACGGCATGACCCGCTTGTGCTCGGTCTTGCGGTAGGTGTCGCAGATAATCTTGAACGCTTCCTCGCGCACCGGCTCGCCGTGCAGGAACGCATCGATCTCCGCGTAGGTCACGCCATGTGACGCTTCGTCCGGCTTGCCCGGCGACAGGTCTTCCAGGTCCGCCGTAGGCACTTTTTCCACCAACGATTCCGGCGCCCCGAAGTGCCGCGCAATCGCACGCACCTGGTTCTTCACCAGGCCGCTCAACGGCGCCAAATCGCACGCGCCATCACCGAACTTGGTGAAAAAGCCCATCACCGCTTCCGCTGCATGGTCGGTGCCGATCACCAGGCCACCGGCTGCGCCGGCGATGGTGTACTGCGCCACCATGCGCATGCGCGCCTTGGTGTTGCCCAGCACGAAATCCCGGGATACCGCAGCCTTGCCCTCAAACGCTGCCACTTCATTGGCCAGCGCCTTGACCGCCGGGCCGATGTTTACGGTGTGGCGCTCGTCCGGCTCGATAAAGTCCACCGAGGCGGTGGCATCGATTTCGTCGAACTGGGTTTCGTAAGGCAGACGCACCGCGATAAAGCGGTAAGCCTGATCACCGCTTTTCTCACGCAGCTCTTTTACTGCACGTTGGGCCAAGAGGCCTGCGGTCAGGGAGTCGACGCCACCGCTGATGCCCAGCACCAGCGTCTTGAGCCCGGAATTGCGCAGGCAGTCCTGGATAAAGGTCACGCGGCGGGCAACCTCGGCCTCAAGGGCGGCTTGGTCGTTGAACGGCGCTTGGACCTTGAGCTGTTCAGCAATCTCACGCTGTACGGCTTGCATGATTCACTCCTTGCTAGAGATGGCAGGTACTTTGAAAACATGACGCAAATAGGCGACGAAATTCGGGTCGGTGCAGTGGGTCTTGCCCGCTTCATCGGAGATCTTCGCGACGGGTTGGCCATTGCAGGCGGTCATTTTAAGCACGATGCTCATTGGCTCAACACCTGGAATGTCGCAGGTCAGGTTGGTGCCGATGCCGAAGCTCACATTAATGCGACCACGCAGGGCGCGGAATATCTCCAGGGCCTTGGGCAACGACAGGCTGTCGGAGAACACCAACGTCTTGCTCATCGGCTCGATGCCGAGCTTGTGGTAGTGGGCGATGGCTTTTTCTGCCCATTGCACGGGATCGCCGGAGTCATGGCGCAGGCCGTCGAACAGCTTGGCGAAGTACAGGTCGAAGTCGCCCAGGAACGCGTCGGTGGTGATGCAGTCGGTCAGGGCGATGCCCAGCAGGCCACGGTATTCGCGGACCCAGCAGTCGAGCGCGGCGATCTGGCTGTCGATCAGGCGCGGTCCGAGTTGCTGGTGGGCCATGATCCATTCGTGGGCCATGGTGCCCAGCGGCTTCATATCGAACTCGCGGGCCAGGTGCACGTTGCTGGTGCCGACGAAACGGCCGGGGAAGTCGTGCTTGAGCACGCTGACCACCTCTTCCTGCACCCGATACGAAAAGCGCCGACGCGTGCCGAAGTCGGCCACCTGCAGCTCCGACAGTTCATCGCTGCTGGCGTTGGCGGTCAGCCAGTCGAACTTGCGGTAGAGCTGCTCCCGCGCCTGTTCGAGGATCACGGTCTGGTACCGGTAGCGGTTACGCACTTCGCTGACGATGGCCAGCATCGGCACTTCAAACAGAATCACATGCAGCCACGGCCCGCGCAGGCGGATGAACAGTTCGCCGTTCTCGATGCCAGTCTGCACGTAGCGCAGGTTGAAGCGGAACAGCCCGAGGAAGCGCAAAAAGTCCGGCTTCATGAAGCTGATGCGTTCCAGGAAACCCAACTGGTCGGGGCTCAGGCTCAGCTCGGCGAGGCGTTCGATCTGGTAGCGGATCTCCGCCAGGTAAGGGCGCAGGTCTTCGCTGTTACGGCAGCGGAACTCCCATTCAACTTCCACGTTGGGGTAGTTGTGCAGCACCGCCTGCATCATGGTCAGCTTGTAGAAGTCGGTGTCGAGCAAGTTCTGCACGATGCGATCGGCAAACACACTCTCGCTCATAACGGGAATCTCCAGACGGGTCGGCGATGGGCGCCGACCTTTACGCACAATTAAGGAAGGGGGCTAGTGGCGCATAGACCTGTAGGGTTTTGCCAGTGATTTTTTGCGCTGGAGCCACCGACGCCTTCGCGAGCAAGCCCGCTCCCACCTTTGGAATGCATTTCAAGTGTGGGAGCGGGCTTGCTCGCGAAGGCGATATTTCAGGCGCTAAATCACCTGCTCCATCATCCACTTCACAAAATCGCGCACCTTGGGTACCTCCGCCGAATGCTCCGGGTACGCCAAGTAATACGCATCCTGACTGGGCATCGCATGCTGCCAGGGGATCACCAGCTTGCCATCGGCCAGTTCCTCTTCCACCAGAAAACGCGGCAGCAGCGCCACGCCACAACCCACCTGCGCGGCACGGATGCACATATAAAAGGTGTCGAACCGCGGCCCGTGATAGCTGTGCTCGGTCTGGTAGCCCTGGCTGGCGAACCAGTCATGCCAGCCCTGGGGGCGCGAGGCGTTTTGCAGCAGCACCAGGTTGCTCAATTGCGTGGGGTCGGAGAATGGCTGCGCCGGCAGGCTCTCCGGCGCGCACACCGGTACAAGCTCTTCGCTGAACAGTTTCAGGCTCTCGGTGCCGGGGCGTGAACCCTGGCCGAAGTAGAACGCCATGTCGGCCTTGCCTTGCAGCAACTCATCCGGCTCCTGTTCATTGCACAGGTCCAAGTGGATCTGCGGGTGACGCAGTCGCCAGCCCTTCAGGCGCGGCACCAGCCAGCGTGCGCCGAAGGTGTAGGGCGTGGAGACCCTCAGTACTTCGGTTTCGCCACCGTAGGAGCGCAGGTAGTGAGTCGACATCTCCACCTGCGTGAGGATCTTGCGCACCTCCACCAGGTACAAGTCACCCGCTGGGGTCATCTGCAAGCGCCGGCGCACGCGGCGAAACAGCAAGTGCTGTAGCAACTCTTCCAACTGCGCCACCTGCTTGCTCACCGCGCTCTGCGTGAGGTTCAGTTCCTCGGCGGCGCGGGTGAAGCTCAGGTGGCGGGTGGCGGCTTCGAAGCACTGCAAGGCGGTGATCGAGGGCAAATGTCTTTTGTTCAGCACGGCACGCCTCTTTTTATTCTTTGCATGAATAAACGGAATGATATCTCGCCTAATCGTCGTTTGTTGGCAAGTCTTGGGCCAGCTACAAATAAGCTCTGGATCGCCGTGTCGCCAGCGGCGCGAATTTTCTGTTTGAGATTGAAGGAGTGACCCATGGTTGCCGCATTGCTTGATCGTCTCGGGGTAAACCCGGCGCTGTACCAGTCGGGCAAGCAGCCCGTGCATTCGCCGATTGATGGCAGCCGCATCGGCAGTGTGCACTGGGAAGGTGCCGCCGAGGTGGAGCAACAGGTCAGTCGCGCCGAGCATGCATTCGAGGCCTGGCGCAAAGTGCCGGCACCGCGCCGTGGCGAACTGGTGCGCCAGTTCGGTGACGTATTGCGCGAATACAAGGCCGATCTGGGCGAGCTGGTGTCCTGGGAAGCCGGCAAGATCACCCAGGAAGGCCTGGGCGAAGTGCAGGAAATGATCGACATCTGCGACTTCGCCGTGGGCCTGTCGCGCCAGTTGTACGGCTTGACCATCGCCTCCGAGCGCCCAGGCCACCATATGCGTGAAACCTGGCATCCGCTGGGCGTGGTTGGCGTGATCAGTGCGTTCAACTTCCCGGTCGCCGTGTGGGCGTGGAACACCACCCTGGCGCTGGTGTGCGGCAATGCCGTGATCTGGAAACCCTCGGAAAAGACCCCGCTCACTGCGCTGGCCTGCCAGGCATTGTTCGAGCGCGTGCTGAAGAAATTCGACGGCGCACCGGAATACCTGAGCCAAGTGATCATCGGCGGCCGCGATGCCGGTGCTGCACTGGTGGACGACCCGCGTGTCGCCCTGATCAGTGCCACCGGCAGCACCCGCATGGGCCGCGAAGTGGCGCCGAAAGTCGCCGCACGTTTTGCCCGCAGCATCCTCGAACTGGGCGGCAACAACGCGATGATCCTCGGCCCGAGCGCCGATCTGGACATGGCCGTGCGCGCCATCCTGTTCAGCGCCGTCGGCACTGCCGGCCAACGGTGCACCACCCTGCGTCGGCTGATCGCCCATGAGTCGGTGAAAGAAGAAATCGTCACCCGCCTCAAGGCCGCCTATTCCAAAGTGCGCATCGGCCACCCGCTGGAAGGCAACCTGATCGGCCCGCTGATCGACAAGCACGGCTTCGACAACATGCAGGACGCCCTGGAGCAAGCCCTGAGCGAAGGCGGCAAGGTGTTCGGCGGCAAACGCCAACTGGAAGACACGTTTCCGAATGCCTACTACGTGTCGCCAGCGATTGTGGAAATGCCCGAGCAAAGCGACGTGGTGTGCACCGAGACCTTCGCGCCGATCCTCTATGTGATCGGCTACACCGACTTCAACGAAGCCCTGCGCCTGAACAACGCCGTGCCTCAAGGCCTTTCATCGTGCATCTTCACCACTGACGTGCGTGAAGCCGAGCAATTCATGTCGGCAGTGGGCAGCGACTGTGGCATCGCCAACGTCAACATCGGCCCGAGCGGCGCGGAAATCGGCGGCGCGTTTGGCGGCGAGAAAGAGACCGGCGGCGGGCGTGAATCGGGTTCGGATGCGTGGCGTGGGTACATGCGTCGCCAGACCAATACTGTGAACTACTCGCTGGAGTTGCCGCTGGCACAGGGCATTACCTTCGACTGATTCCTCAAGTCGAAGCGCGGTCAATGTGGGAGCTGGCTTGCCTGCGATAGCATCACCATGGGGTACCTGATACACCGAGGTGCCTGCATCGCAGGCAAGCCAGTTCCCACATTTGATTGGGTTTGCAATTCAAAATAACAGTTGTTTGTTAGGTTTCATCCCGGAGTCTGGCAATGGCACTACGCGAAACATGTTTGTGGGAGCACCTCACCCCTGGCCGGCCGGATCGTGCGGCGCTCAAGGGTGAGGTCAAGGTCGATGTGTGTGTGATCGGTGCCGGGATCACGGGCCTTTCGGCAGCCATTCATTTGCTGGAACAAGGCAAAAGCGTCGCCGTGCTGGAGGCCCATCGCACCGGCCATGGTGGTTCGGGGCGTAACGTGGGGCTGGTCAATGCCGGCATGTGGATCCCGCCGGACGAGATCGAAGCCGGTTTCGGCGAGGCGGTGGGCAGCCAACTCAACCGCATGTTGGGTGCGGCGCCGTCCCTGGTGTTCAGCCTGATCGACAAATACTCCATCGATTGCCAATTGCGCCGTGAAGGCACCTTGCACATGGCGCACAACGCCCGTGGCGAGGCGGATTTGCGCAGTCGTGAAGCGCAATGGAAACGCCGGGGCGCGCCAGTGGAGCTGCTCACCGGTCAGGCTTGCGAACAGGCCACCGGTACCAAAAAGATCGCCGCCGCCTTGTTGGACCGGCGCGCGGGCACCTTGAACCCGATGGCCTACACCAGTGGTTTGGCCAATGCTGCTGCCGGGCTTGGCGGGCAGTTGTTTGATCACTCACCGGTCACTCAGCTTGAGCGCCAAGGTTCGCACTGGTCGGTGCAGACCGCTCAGGGTTCAGTGCAGGCTGCACAGGTGGTGATCGCCTCCAACGCCTACACCGAGGGCGAATGGACCGAGTTGCGGCGCAATTTTTTCCCCGGCTATTACTATCAGGTCGCGTCGGCTCCGCTCACGGGCGACGCCGCCCAACAGATCCTGCCCGGTGGCCAGGGTTCATGGGATACGCGCCAGGTGCTGAGCAGCATTCGCCGCGATGCCGATGGCCGTCTGTTACTCGGCAGCCTGGGCAACGGCAATCAGAAACCCGCCTGGTTCCTCAAGGCGTGGGCCGATCGGGTGCAGCAGCACTACTTCCCTTACCTCAAATCGGTGCAGTGGGAGTTCACCTGGACCGGCTGTATCGCCTTCACCCCAGACCATTTGATGCGCCTGTTCGAACCAGCGCCCGGCCTCGTAGCAGTGACGGGCTATAACGGCCGCGGCGTAACCACTGGCAGTGTGGTCGGCAAGGCATTTGCCGACTACCTGTGTCACCAGAATCCCCAGGCGCTGCCGATTCCCTTCGCTCCCATGCAACCGCTGTCCGGAGTGGGCCTGCGCAGCTGTCTGTATGAAGCCGGCTTCTCGCTGTATCACGCCGGCCAATGTCTGAGGATCGTGATCTGATCAGCGAAATACCGCTCAAAAGCCTGCATTTTCTTAGCAGGCTACTAATCTGTATTGGTGCAAGTCGTAGCAATCACGCACTGTAAATGTGCAGTTCCGTTACGCCGTTTGTTACAGCGCCAGGAACTGTCGTTTATAGGCTTGGTTGCAGGTGCGACCTGTCGCGGTTGTACTTTTCGGATCCATTGGTTGCACCTACAGACGCTAGAGGGTTGCACGTCCTGGCGAATGGAGCCGAAACACCTGCAATAACAATGACACCGTGTCTTTTTGAAGAATAAAAACGTAATGGCACGCGCCTTGCTCTGGGCTTTCAGTGAAAGGTTTGAATGCAAGTTGTCGTGCCAAAAATCAAAAATATCGGAGCACCACTCATGTCCCAGACGTTTTACAAGAAAGGTTTTCTGGCCCTCGCCGTTGCAGCGGCGCTGGGTGTTTCTACGTTTGTTCAAGCTGATGTGAAGATCGGCGTCGCGGGGCCTATGACGGGCGCCAACGCCGCTTTCGGTGAGCAGTACATGAAGGGTGCCCAGGCGGCAGCCGATGTGATCAACAAGGCCGGCGGCATCAACGGCGAAAAAATCGTGCTGGTGGCCGGTGACGATGCTTGCGAACCCAAACAAGCCGTGGCCGTGGCCAACCGTCTGGCTGACCAGGACAAAGTGATCGGCGTGGTCGGGCACTTCTGTTCTTCCAACACCATCCCGGCCTCCGAGGTGTATGACGAAGCCGGCATCATCGCCATCACCCCAGGCTCCACCAACCCACAAGTGACCGAACGCGGCCTGGGCGCCATGTTCCGCATGTGCGGGCGTGACGACCAGCAAGGCATCGTCGCCGGTGACTACATCGTTGACGTGCTCAAGGGCAAGAAAGTCGCCGTCATCAACGACAAGGACACCTACGGCAAAGGCCTGGCTGACGCCACCGCTGCCCAGTTGACCAAGCGCGGCGTCAAGCCGGTGCTGGAAGAAGGCCTGACCCGTGGCGAGAAAGACTTCAGCGCCCTGGTCACCAAGATCCGCTCCACCGGTGCTGACGTCGTGTACTTCGGCGGCCTGCACCCGGAAGCCGGTCCACTGGTTCGCCAGATCCGTGAAGCCGGTTTGAAAGACGTGAAGTTCATGTCCGATGACGGCGTAGTAACCGACGAACTGGTTGCCACCGCTGGCGGTGCGCAGTATGTGGATGGCGTGTACATGACCTTCGGCGCCGACCCGCGCCTGCTGCCAGACAGCAAGGCCGTGGTGGAAGAGTTCCGCAAAAACGGCACCGAGCCGGAAGGCTACACCCTGTACGCCTACGCGTCGGTCCAGGCCCTGGCCGCCGGCTTCAACGGCGCCAAGTCCAACAAAGGCGAAGACGCCGCCAAGTGGCTCAAGGCTCACCCGGTAAAAACCGTCATGGGCGAAAAAGCCTGGGATTCGAAGGGTGACCTGAAGATCTCCGACTACGTGGTTTACCAGTGGGATAAAGACGGCAAATACCATCAGCTGGAAAAACAGAAGTAATCCGAACTGACTGCGTCACCCTGTAGGAGCGAGCGTGCTCGCGAAGAACGTCAACGATGGCCCGGACATCCAGAATGCCCGCGTCGCTCTCCGGTTTTTCGCGAGCAAGCTCGCTCCTACAAGGGGTATCGCCGAGCCTCTGTTTTCCTCCAGAAGCGCCGCACACCCACCGGTGTGCAGGTGCTCACCGCGTGAGATTGCGTTATGGATGGTATTTTCCTGCAGCAACTGGTCAACGGCCTGACCCTCGGGTCGGTCTATGGCCTGATCGCCATCGGCTACACAATGGTCTATGGCATCATTGGCATGATCAACTTCGCCCACGGCGAGGTTTATATGATTTCCGCTTACCTCGCGGCGATCAGTCTGGCACTGCTGGCTTACTTCGGCATCGAATCCTTCCCGCTGCTCATTCTCGGCACCTTGATCTTTACCGTCGTCGTCACTGGCGTATACGGCTGGGTCATCGAGCGTGTCGCCTACAAACCGCTGCGCAACTCCACCCGACTGGCACCGCTGATCAGCGCCATCGGTATCTCGCTGATCCTGCAGAACTACGCGCAGATCGCCCAGGGCGCCAAGCAACAAGGCATTCCCACCCTGCTGGCCGGGGCCTGGCGTGTCGATATCGGCACAGGCTTCGTTCAGTTGACGTACACCAAGGTGTTCATCCTCGTGGCGGCGTTTGCCGGCATGGCGTTGCTCACTTACATCATTAAATACACCAAGCTCGGCCGCATGTGCCGCGCCACCCAGCAAGACCGCAAGATGGCGTCGATCCTGGGCATCAACACCGACCGGGTGATCTCCTATGTGTTCGTCATCGGCGCCGCCATGGCGGCATTGGCTGGCGTGTTGATCACCCTTAACTACGGCACCTTCGACTTCTATGCCGGCTTCATCATCGGCATCAAGGCGTTTACCGCAGCGGTACTCGGCGGCATCGGCTCCCTGCCTGGGGCGATGTTGGGCGGGATCATCCTCGGTATCTCCGAGTCGTTGTTCTCGGGGTTAATCAACTCTGATTACAAAGACGTGTTCAGTTTCTCCCTGCTGGTGGTGATTCTGATTTTCCGTCCCCAGGGCCTGCTTGGTCGCCCACTTGTGGCGAAGGTGTAAACATGTCTGCTGCCAAACCTATCGATATCAAGAAAAGTGTGGTCGATACAGTCCTCGCCGGGCTGATTTCACTGGTCGTGTTCGGTCCGATCGTCGGCGTGGTCCTCGACGGCTACAGCTTCAACCTGGAACCGGCCCGCGTGGCCCTGTTGGTGGCCATCGTGATGGTCGGCCGCTTTGCCATGAGCCTGTTCCTGCAAACCCCCAAGGGCCTGAAGATTCTGCAGGGCTTCGAGAGCACCGGCTCCGGCGTGCACGTCTTGGCGCCGGACTACAAGTCGCGGTTGCGCTGGATCATCCCGGCACTGATCGTGATCGCCATCGTGTTCCCGATCTTCGCCAACAAGTACCTGCTCACCGTGGTGATCCTCGGGCTGATCTATGTGTTGCTCGGTCTGGGCCTCAACATCGTGGTCGGCCTGGCAGGCCTGCTCGACCTGGGTTACGTGGCGTTCTACGCCATCGGCGCCTACGGCCTGGCACTGGGTTATCAATACCTGGGCCTGGGTTTCTGGACGGTGCTGCCGCTGGCGGCCATCGCCGCAGCGTTGGCGGGGTGCATACTCGGGTTCCCGGTGCTACGAATGCACGGGGACTATTTGGCCATCGTGACCCTGGGCTTTGGTGAAATCATCCGTCTGGTGCTCAACAACTGGCTGTCGTTTACCGGTGGGCCCAACGGCATGCCGGTGCCCTCGCCGACCTTCCTCGGCCTGGAGTTCGGCAAGCGCGCGAAGGATGGCGGGGTTCCCTTTCATGAATTCTTCGGCATCGACTACAACCCCAACATCAAATTCCTGTTCATCTACATCGTGCTGTTCCTGGTGGTGCTGGCCGTGCTGTACATCAAGCATCGCCTGACCCGCATGCCGGTCGGCCGCGCCTGGGAAGCCTTGCGCGAAGATGAAATCGCCTGCCGCTCCATGGGCCTGAATCACGTGTTGGTCAAGCTTTCGGCGTTCACCATCGGTGCATCGACGGCGGGTTTGGCCGGGGTGTTCTTTGCCAGCTACCAGGGCTTCGTCAACCCATCGTCGTTCACCTTTTTCGAGTCGGCGCTGATCCTGGCCATCGTGGTCCTGGGCGGCATGGGCTCGACGGTGGGCGTGGTGATCGCGGCCTTCGTATTGACCGTCGCCCCGGAGCTGCTGCGCAGTTTCTCCGAATACCGCGTGCTGCTGTTTGGCGTGTTGATGGTAGTGATGATGATCTGGCGACCGCGCGGCCTGATCCGGATCAGCCGCACCGGTGTGACGCCACGTAAGGGGGTAGCGCCATGAGCAAGGAAGTCGTGCTCTCCGTGGAACACCTGATGATGCACTTCGGTGGCATCAAGGCCTTGAGCGACGTGAGCCTCAAGGTCGAACGCAACTCTATCTTCGCCTTGATCGGCCCCAACGGCGCCGGCAAGACCACGGTGTTCAACTGCCTCACCGGCTTCTACAAAGCCAGCGGCGGCAAGATCCAACTCAACCTTCGCGGCAAGCAGACCGACGTGATCCAGTTGCTCGGCGAGCGCTTCCAGCCCACCGACTTCGTGTCGCCCAAAAGCTTTCTCAGCCGGGTGTACTACAAGATGTTCGGCGGCACCCACCTGGTGAACCGCGCCGGCCTGGCGCGGACGTTCCAGAACATTCGGCTGTTCAAGGAAATGTCGGTGGTGGAAAACCTGCTGGTGGCCCAGCACATGTGGGTCAACCGCAACATGCTCGCGGGCATCCTCAATACCAAGGGCTACCGCAAGGCCGAAAGCGACGCGTTGGACCACGCGTTCTACTGGCTCGAAGTGGTGGACCTGGTGGACTGCGCCAACCGCTTGGCCGGTGAACTCTCCTACGGCCAGCAGCGCCGCCTGGAGATCGCCCGCGCCATGTGCACGCGGCCGCAGATCATCTGTCTGGACGAACCCGCTGCGGGCCTCAACCCCCAGGAAACCGAAGCCCTCAGCGCGATGATTCGCCTGCTGCGCGATGAACACGACCTCACGGTGGTGCTGATCGAGCACGACATGGGCATGGTAATGAGTATTTCCGACCACATCGTGGTGCTGGACCACGGCAACGTGATCGCCGAGGGTGGCCCGGATGCGATCCGCAACGACCCGAAAGTGATTGCCGCCTATCTGGGCGCTGACGAAGAGGAGTTGGTATGAGTGCACCTATCCTCGAAATGAAGGACCTGGACGTGTATTACGGCCCGATCCAGGCCCTGAAAAAAGTCTCGCTGCACATCAATGAAGGCGAAACTGTCAGCCTGATTGGCTCCAACGGCGCGGGCAAATCCACGCTGCTGATGTCGATCTTCGGCCAGCCGCGTGCCGAGTCGGGGCAGATTCTCTACAACGGTGTCGACATTACCCACAAGTCGTCGCACTACATCGCGTCCAACGGCATCGCGCAGTCGCCGGAAGGGCGGCGGGTGTTCCCCGACATGACCGTCGAGGAAAACCTGTTGATGGGCACCATCCCTATTGGCGACAAGTTTGCCCAGGAAGACATGCAGCGCATGTTCGAGCTGTTCCCACGGCTCAAGGAGCGGCGTAACCAGCGCGCCATGACCATGTCTGGCGGCGAGCAGCAAATGCTCGCCATTGCCCGCGCGCTGATGAGCCGGCCCAAGCTGTTGCTGCTGGATGAACCGAGCCTGGGCCTGGCGCCGATTGTGGTGAAGCAGATCTTCTCGACGTTGCGCGAGCTGGCCTCCACCGGGATGACCATCTTCCTGGTGGAACAGAACGCCAACCATGCGCTGCGCTTGTCGGACCGCGCGTATGTGATGGTCAACGGCGAGATTCGCCTGACCGGCACCGGCAAGGAATTGCTGGTGAACGAGGAAGTGCGCAACGCCTACCTCGGCGGTCACTGATCTAGACAACGACGCGTAAACCTTGTGGGAGGGGGCTTGCCCCCGATGGCGGTGTATCAGTCAGAACACCTGATACTGACTCACCGCCATCGGGGGCAAGCCCCCTCCCACATTTGTTTTTTGTGTTGTCTATAGGCACCTCGCCAAATTGTGGAAAACAAATCCAGCCTCCCTCCAAAGCGCGACATATAGCCGCCGCAAATCCCTGTTTTGTCACAGTTTTGACTTGTCCCCATCCGCTGTGGAACCGGCTGTGGGTAACGTGGGAGTAGCTGGCTGGAAGCCAATGAATCCGTGGCTTGCAGCGCGGCGGTTGTTTTTTGATCAGTAGGTTTTTGGTTGCCAGTCGGGCCCTTTGTCAACCTGTTTAAAGACACAGGTATATGACCGAAATATGTCCCGCCGGCCTGTGGATAAGTCTGTGACTAAACTCTGGAAAGACCGCCGCAGCGGCCGGATTGACTGGCCTCGAGCCATCGTTCTGATTTTGCGATCGGCGACAGGCCTACATACGTCCCAGCCAAGGTCAAGCAAAAAACTTTCTAAAACTGCCTGCAGCCCTTGTGTATAGCGGCCTGAAGCATTGTGTACTTGCCCCCAAAGACTGTGGGCGCTCTTGTGGATAACCTGCGTGCATATGGCTACAAGCCACGGTTTGTATGGCCTTGCGGAATATGGTTAAAAAACGATCAGGTGTGTATCAAGTTGTGTGCTTAGCGGTTGCCGCCATCGCGGCGTACGGGCATTCTGCTGGCTGATTTTTTCCCCGATGCCCGCAAGGAGAACACCATGTCCGACACGCTGTTTATTACTGGCGCAACCTCAGGTTTCGGCGAAGCCTGCGCCCGTCGTTTTGCCGAAGCCGGCTGGAAACTGGTGCTCACCGGTCGTCGTGCCGACCGCCTGAATGCGCTGGTCGAAGAGCTTTCCAAGCAGACTGAAGTGCATGGCCTGGTCGTGGATGTGCGGGATCGCAAAGGCATGGAAGATGCCATCGCCAATCTGCCTCCGTCGTTCGCCAAGCTGCGCGGGCTGATCAACAACGCCGGCTTGGCCGTGGGCACCGACCCTGCGCCCAAATGCAACCTCGACGATTGGGAAACCATGGTCGACACCAACATCAAGGGCCTGCTGACCACCACCAACCTGCTGCTGCCACGCCTGATCGCTCACGGTCGTGGTGCGGGCATCATCAACCTGGGTTCCATCGCGGGTAACTACCCTTATCCGGGCAGCCACGTGTATGGCGGTTCCAAGGCATTCGTAAAGCAGTTTTCGCTGAACCTGCGTTGCGACCTGCAAGGCACAGGCGTGCGCGTGACCAACATCGAACCGGGCCTGTGCGAGAGCGAGTTCTCGTTGGTGCGCTTTGGCGGTGACCAGGCGCGGTATGACGCGACTTATGCGGGTGCCGAGCCGATCCAGCCGCAGGATATTGCCGACACGATCTTCTGGGTCATGAATACGCCGGCGCATGTGAATATCAATCGGTTGGAGCTGATGCCGGTGAGCCAGACTTGGGCTGGGTTTGCTATCGAGCGTGGCGCCAAGGGCTGACGCTCCGTCCTGCTGGTTTTTGTGGTGAGCGAGCTTGCCTCGCGCGGGGCAAGCCCGCTCACCACAGGATCAGGTTTTTACCGGTAATCATGCGTCAAATCGGCCAAAACACGACATAAGGTACACTCCACCCGATAAAACCCCTCCGCACCGTGCGGATTTGAGGTTTTGACGGGAGGAAATGTGAGTAACCGAGGTGAGCAGGCACTGCTCAAACAATCGACCATCCTGATGTTCGCCGTAGCGATCGCCGGGATTGTCACGGGTGTGATTTCTGGCGCCCAATCCATTCTGTTCGACGGCTTTTTCTCGCTGATCGCCACCGCCATCAAGGTGTTGATGCTGATCACGGCCAAGCTGATCGCCAAGAAAAGCAACGAGCGTTTCCAGTTCGGCTATTGGCACTTGGAGCCGATGGTGCTGCTGATCGAAGGCAGTTTCCTCTTGCTGATCGCCATCTATGCGTTCCTCAACGGCGTGTTCGGCATTATCAATGGCGGCCGCGAGATCGAGTTGGGGTTGGTGATCATCTACGCGGCGGTGTTTACCGTCGTCGAGTTCGCCTACTTCTTCTACGTGCGTTATCGCAATCGCCGGCTGAAATCATCGCTGATCCAGTTCGACAACATCAGTTGGCTGGTGGACGCGATGTTGTCGGTGGGCTTGCTGATCAGCTTCCTGGCGGCGCTGTTGCTCAAGTCCCAGGGCTACGGCGAGTGGGCGGTGTATGTCGACCCATTGATCCTGATCCTGCTGGCCCTGAGCATGCTGGCACCGGCGTTCAAGATCCTGCGCCCAGCGTTGCGCGAGGTGCTGGGAATCGCGCCGGACCAGTTGGACGACACAGTGCGCGAAGTGATGGAAGCGGCGCAGGCCAAACATGGTTTCGACGACTACGTGTCGTACGTGCAAAAGCACGGGCGGGCGCGGTTTATCGAGATTCATGTGGTGTTGCCGGCGGATTACCCGGTGGATAACGTCGCGACCCTCGACGCGCTGCGCGAAGAGATATCCACAGGGCTCGGCGCTCCGGATGCGGCGCGTTGGCTGACGATCAGCTTTACCGGAGATCGCAAGTGGATTGCGTGAGGTCAGTGAGACCGAGTTGACGCCTTCGCGAGCAAGCCCTGGCATTCACCCAAGATGCTGGATCAGACCCTGGTAGCAAGTCGCCAAATGATAAGGGGTAGTCGAAGGCATATCCCACCGACTCACCACACCTTGGGCATCCAGGCATTCATTCCAGCCTTTTGCATGCAGAAAATGTTGTTGCAGCGCCAGCAATTGGCGGTGCAGCACCGCTTCGCTGTTGGGTCGCAAGGTCAGTGCCCGCAGGTATTCGGCCTGTGCCCAGATGCGTTGGGTGCCGTCGCGCACCGTACCTTCCAGCGCCAGCATGCCGCTGACTGCACCGCTGAGGTTATCCACACCCTTGAGTTCTGCGTAGGCGAAAGCCCGGGTCAGCGACGCATGCAGCGGCGTACCGCGCAGCACATCCGAAGACTCCAGCAAAAAGAACCATTCGAACTGGTGCCCCGGCTCGAACCAGTTATCCACAGCGTCCAGCGGTTTTTCCATCATCACGCCGTGCTGGCGGTCGATGAAACGCTGCTGCATGGCCGTCGCCAGCGCCAGCAGGGCGGCTTGCACGCTGGCGTCTTCACGCACCGAGAGGGTGGCAAGGAAACCTTCGGCCAGGTGCATCAGCGGGTTTTGCAGCGGGCCTGACTTGAGCGATGACCAGTTGCGTTCCAGCACGGCTTCGTACAGGCCGTCGCCTGTGGAAAATCGCTCGGCGACCACTTCCAGGGCGGCATTGAGGACCGACTCCACCAATGGCTCGCGCACCTTGGCCCAGTAATGGACGCAGGCAAAGATGATGAAGGCGTGGGTGTAGAGGTCTTTGCGCTTGTCCAGCGGCTGGCCGGATGGGTCGATGCTGTAGAACCAGCCGCCGTGTTCGGCGTCGTGGAAGTGCCGTTGCAGTGACCGGAACAGTGCCGCTGCGCGCTCTTGCGCGAAGGCTGCGCCGGGCTCGCCGATCAGGCTGGCAAACAGGTACAACTGCCGGGCGCAGGCCATGGCGCGGTAGCGTTGCGGGGGCAGCGGGTGATGGTCGGCGTCCAGCGCTTCATAGGGCAATGCCAGGTCGGCATTCCAGCCCGGGCCTTGCCAGAGCGGCACGATCAGGCTGTGGAAGTGCGTAAGCACGGTGTTCAAGGAGGGTTGGGAAGCGCTGGGCATTGGCTGGCGTCGTCACGGCAGGGGTGTAGGCGCGCATGGTATCAGGCTTGGGTTCTGTGGTGTCTGTGCTACTGCTATCGCCGGCAAGCCGGCTCCTACACAGGATGACCTCGCGATCATAGGTAGGAGCCGGCTTGCCGGCGATGAGGCCCTTACAAACGCCGCGAATATCAGCCCGCGAGCAACCAGACCCCAGTCGCCGCCGACGCCGCGCCCGCAATCCGCACCAACGGCGCCGCCGCAGCCGGCAGGAAGCGCACCACCGCGTAACCAGCCGCGTGCAACACGGCAGTCGCACCGACAAACCCCGCGGCATACGCCCACGGGCTGGACATGTCCGGCAGCTCCAGACCATGCGCCACACCATGGAACAGCGCGAACAAGGCCGTCGCCCCCACCGCCATGAACAACGGCGGACGCACCGCCAGCGCCACCGCCAGGCCCAGGGCCAACACCGACGCGGCAATCCCGCTTTCCAGCGCCGGCAACGCCAGGCCTTCAAAACCCAACACGCCGCCAATCAACATGGTGCCGACAAAGGTGCACGGCAGGGCCCAACGTGCGGCGCCTTTTTGTTGGGCGGCCCACAAACCGACGGCGACCATGGCCAGCAAGTGGTCGATGCCGCCCAGGGGGTGGCTGATGCCGGCCACCAGGCCGTTGTCGCCATGGCCCGGGTGAGCGAAAGCCAGGGCTGGGGCCAGCAGCAGGGCGGCGGCGGTAAAGAGTTTCTTGAGGCTCATGGACAGGTTCCTTATGGGTTGATCAGGCGGCGGTCAGCAGGCCTTGGCGTTCGATGAAGGCGACGATTTCATCCAGGCCGACACCGGTTTTCTGGTTGCTGAACACAAAGGGTTTGCCGTTGCGCATGCGGGTGGTGTCGCTGTTCATCAGCTCCAGCGACGCGCCGACCAAAGGCGCCAGGTCGATCTTGTTGATCACCAGCAGGTCGGACTTGCAGATGCCAGGCCCGCCCTTGCGCGGCAGCTTGTCGCCGGCGGACACGTCGATCACGTAGATAGTCAGGTCCGACAACTCCGGGCTGAAGGTGGCCGAGAGGTTGTCGCCCCCGGACTCCACCAGAATCAGGTCCAGGCCGGGGAAGCGGCGGTTGAGCTGGTCAACGGCTTCAAGGTTGATCGAGGCGTCTTCGCGGATCGCGGTGTGCGGGCAGCCGCCGGTTTCCACGCCGATGATGCGTTCCGGCGCGAGGGCCTGGTTGCGCACCAGGAAGTCGGCGTCTTCGCGGGTGTAGATGTCGTTGGTGACCACAGCGAGGTTGTAGCGATCACGCAGCGCGAGGCACAGGGCCAGGGTCAGGGCCGTCTTGCCGGAGCCCACCGGGCCGCCGATGCCGACACGCAAAGGTTGTGTGTTCATAATGTGCTTTTCTCCTAGGAACGGAATAGGCGGCTGTATTGGCGCTCGTGGGCCATGCAGGCCAGGGACAGGCCAAACGCGGCGCTGCCGAAATGGTGGGGTTCGATGCGGCTGGCGTCCTGCTGGGCTTGTTGCAGCAACGGCAGCAGTTCACTGGTCAGGCGTTGGGCGGCTTGTTGGCCCAGGGGCAGGGTTTTCATCAGCACGGCCAATTGGTTTTCCAGCCAGCTCCACAGCCAGGCGGCGAGGGCGTCGGCGGGGCTGATGTTCCATGCGCGTGCGGCGAGGGCCCAGCCCAAGGCGAGATGGGGCTCACTGCACTGCTCAAGAAATTCGCGGGCACCGCCGTCCAGTTCCGGCAAACCATTGAGCAACTGTTGCAGCGAGTAGCCCATCTGTCGGCTCTCTTGATACAGCTCGCGGGTCTCACGGCTAGCGCGATGTTCTTCGCACAGCTGGGCCAGGCGCGGCCAATCGGCCTCACAGGCTGCTTGGCAATGGGCGAGTAACACCGGCGCTTCGAAGCGCGCCAGGTTGAGCAGCAACTGATCGCTGATCCAGCGTCGCGCACTGGCTGCGTCGTTGACGCGACCGTTCTCCACCGCCATTTCCAAGCCCTGGGAATAGCTGTAGCCACCAATCGGCAACTGCGGACTGGCCAGACGCAACAGCGCCCAGGCTGGGTTCACAGGCGCACGCCGAACTGGTGCAGCTTGGGCGGGTAGTTGAAATCTTCATCGCCATGGCGCGAGTGATGATGCCCGCCGCCGTAGGCGCCATGTTCCGGCTGGAACGGCGCTTCGATGGTCTGTGTCTGCGCGCCCAGCTGTTCGAGCATGGCCTTGAGCACATAGTCATCGAGCAGGCGCAGCCAGCCATCGCCCACCTGCAACGCCACGTGCCGATTACCTAGGTGATACGCCGCGCGCGTCAGTTCAAATGCGCTGCTGCAGGTGACATGCAGCAGTTGTTCAGGCCGGGCACACACGCGTACGACTCGTCCGTCTTCCGCCTGTAGGAATTCGCCGTCGTGCAGCGGTGGCTGACCGCGCTCCAGGAAAAGGCCGACATCTTCACCGTCGGCACTGAAACAGCGCAGGCGGCTTTTGCTGCGTGCTTCGAAATTCAGTAGCAACTCGGCGGCCCAGAGGGCTTGGGGGGCGATTCGGCGGTGGATCACCAGCATCAGGAAGCTTCCAGCTATGAGCGATGCAAGTGCTAGAGCAAGGGGCTTGCCAACCCGGCTGCAGAGTAGGAATTCCCTGTCAGCAGGGACGGTAACGCCACTAAATAGGGCGTAGGAAGATTTTTGGTGTGAGCAAAAATGGTGCGCTGGCTGGGCTGATGCACTCGCTATGGGCGTTTTAGGATTTTTCCTACGTAGTTCGGGGATTCGCCGTTCAAGTAGTTACCTGCTGTGTCTTTAGTCTGTGCGCCGTGTTCAACCCACTGCGACGTTTATCATGTTTAGATCATTGTGTTGTTTAGTCATTGTCAGCCTGTCTTTTGCCATTTCATCAGCGTCAGCCTCTCTGCAGCCCCGTCCCACGTTCAGCGCTTCAGTCCAAGAAGCCGCCATTGACGATGTGGTTGACCGTGCCCATGAACTGCTCGGCACGCCGTACAAGTGGGGTGGCTCTTCGGTGCAGCAAGGCTTCGATTGCAGCAGCTTCCTGGTTTACCTGTTCAAGACCGAAGCCAATATCCAGATACCACGCACCACCGCCGCCATGCACCGCTCCACGGCTCCGACCATCAAGCGCAACGCACTCAAGCCCGGCGATGCGGTGTTTTTCAAGGCAAACGGGCGCGGCCAAGTCAGCCATGTGGGGCTTTATATAGGCCAAGGCAAATTCATTCATTCGCCACGTACGGGCAAGAACATCCGCATCGATTCATTAAGCAACAGCTACTGGAACAAGCACTACACCACGGCTAAACGTTTTCACACGGCAGGCTGATGGCTTTATTCGGTGCTGCCCAGCCCTTGCCAGTGCTTCAGGCCGATAAAGATAAAGCGCAATTGCTGGGTGATTTTCGCCTGCGGCGTGAGGTGGTCAGGCAGGGCCTGGGCCGGCGGATCGATGATGTCGGGGAGGGTGGCGAACACACTTTTGACGATCAGGTCGGCCATCACATGCAGGCCTTCGGCATCCAGGTGCTGCAGTTTTGGCATGAACGTCAGGTCGGCCGCCAGGTCACGGGTGATGTCTTCACGCAATGCACCGATCGCCTGGCGCACCGCCAGGCAGCCGCCGTATTGCTCGCGGGCCAGGAACAGGAATTGCGAACGGTTGGCCGAGACCACATCGAGAAAGATCCGCACGGAGGCATCGATAATGCCGCCCATCACGAATTCGTTATGGCGCACCAGGCGGATGGTGGCGCGGAAGGTCTGGCCGACTTCACTCACCAACACCAGCCCCAACTGGTCCATGTCGGCAAAATGCCGATAGAAACCGGTGGGCACGATACCGGCGGTCTTCGCCACTTCACGCAGGCTCAGGCTGCCAAACCCACGGCCACACTCCATCAAATGGCGGGCTGCGTCCATCAGGGCGAGGCGGGTCTGTTGCTTCTGTTCGGCGCGGGGCAGCATTGGCGGGCGGGCTTTGTTGGCAAGTACAGCGACGCACTCTAGCAAAACAGGTCTGTTGGCGTCGAACTTGGCGGGGGGGCGGGCGTGACGTGATCTACAGGAAAGCAAAAGCCCGATCGACAGATCGGGCTTTTTTCTCGGCCACCACGGGGTTAGCTCTGTGCTTGATGCAGTTCTTGCAGGCGGTCAGCACCGCCTTCAGCAACGCCTTCGGTGTAGGCGCGTTTGTTGGCTTGTTCAGCACCGCCTTCGACCAGACCTTTCTGTTCCAGACGATCACGGCCACCTTCGGCAACAGCGTTGCGTTCCAGCAGGCGATCAGCACCACCTTCAACCAGGCCTTTTTCTTCCAGGCGGTTGCGGCCGTTTTCGGTCAGGCCTTCGGTGTAAGCGCGTTTGTTGGCTTGTTCCGAACCATTTTCAGCTACAGCGCCTTTGGCGTAGTCACGGTTCTCTTCTTCTTGCGAACCGCTGCGAGCGACGGTCTGGCTGAAAGGAACGGCGTCAGCTTTGACTTGTGGAGTGGCTTGTTCGGCGGCTGGCAGGGCAAAGGCACTGGAAGCCAGGATGGATAACAGGGCGGTAGCGAGTAATTGGCGTTTCATGATGGGTTGCTCCTTGGGAGGGCGATAAAGTGGGTACAGGACTAATGCTACTCTCGATAAGTCGATATAAAAGTTCATAAACACAATGGTAATAATCAACAGAATTGATTGTTCTAGGCGGAGGCTCTAGAACGGGCCTCTCAAGCACGCGGTTTTGCACTGGTGTGGGTATTTTCGACACGCGCGTGGGTAACAATGGTGCGCCGTGGTAGGAGGAATCTGTCGAAGTGGTCAGAAATTGAGGTTTTTCCAGGCAAATCGGGGATCGGGTTAAACCCCCAGGCGGTTTGCCAGTCGTAGTTCTATAAGCTGTCCTTAAAGGCTGTCACCCAGCCAGTCGTATTCAGGAGTCCTGTGCAATGACGCGCACTCGTAAAATCGTCGCTTGGAGCTGCGCCAGCTTCGTTGTGTTAATCGCCGTGGTGGTGTTGGTCCTGGTGTTCTTTGACTGGAACCGCATCAAGCCGCCCCTCAATGCCAAGGTCTCCGAAGAATTGCATCGACCGTTTGCCATCAACGGCAACCTGGCGGTGGTGTGGGCGCGTGAGCCCGATGAAGGCGGCTGGCGCGCCTGGGTGCCGTGGCCGCATGTGATTGCCGAAGACCTGACCCTGGGCAACCCGGACTGGTCGAAAAACCCGCAAATGGTCACCCTCAAGAAGGTGGAACTGCGCATTTCGCCCCTGGCGTTGCTGGTGCAGCGCGTGGTGATCCCGCGTATCGACCTCACCGAACCGAGCGCGCAGTTGCAGCGCCTGGCCGATGGCCGCGCCAACTGGACCTTTAAGTTCGATCCCAAGGACCCGAACGCCGAGCCTTCCAACTGGGTGGTGGACATCGGTGCCATCGGCTTCGACAAAGGCCACGTGACCCTCGACGACCAAACCCTCAAGACCCAACTGGATGTGATCATCGACCCGCTGGGCAAACCCATCCCGTTCGGCGAAATCGTCGGCGACGTCGATGCCAAGAAGGCCCTGGAGAAAGGCTCCGCACCGCAGGATTATGCGTTCGGCCTCAAGGTCAAAGGCCAGTATCACGGCCAGAAACTCGACGGCAGCGGCAAGATCGGTGGCCTGTTGGCCCTGCAGGACGCGGCCAAGCCGTTCCCGCTGCAAGCCCAGGTCAAGATTGCCGATACCAGCATCGCCCTGGCCGGCACCCTGACCGACCCACTGAACCTGGGCGCGCTCGACCTGCGCCTGAAACTCGCCGGTTCCAGCCTGGGCAATCTCTACCCTCTGACTGGCGTGACCCTGCCGGATTCGCCGGCCTACTCCACCGATGGTCATCTGATCGCCAAGCTGCACGAAGCCAATGGCGCGTCCTTCCGCTATGACAACTTCAACGGCAAGATCGGCAACAGCGACATCCACGGCAACCTGGCCTACGTCGCCAGCCAGCCACGGCCCAAGCTCAGCGGCGCGCTGGTCTCCAACCAACTGCTGATGACCGACCTCGCACCGCTGATCGGCGCCGACTCCAACGCCAAACAAAAAGCCCGTGGCGGCGACAGCAAACAGCCGGCGACCAAAGTGTTGCCGGTGGAAGAATTCCGCACCGAGCGTTGGCGCGTCATGGATGCCGACGTGGAATTCACCGGCAAGCGCATCGTGCACAGTGCCGATCTGCCGTTTACCGACCTCTACACCCACCTGGTTCTGAATGACGGCGAACTGAGCCTCGAACCCCTGCGTTTCGGCGTGGCCGGCGGTAAGCTGGATGCGCAGATCCGCCTCAACGGCCGCATCACGCCAATGGAAGGCCGCGCCAAACTTACCGCGCGCAACTTCAAGCTCAAGCAGCTGTTCCCGACCTTCGAACCGATGAAAACCAGCTTTGGTGAGCTCAATGGCGACGCGGATATTGCCGGTCGCGGCAACTCCGTGGCGGCCCTGTTGGGCAGCTCCAACGGTGACCTGAAGATGCTGATCAACGACGGTGCCATCAGCCGCAGCCTGATGGAAATCGCCGGGCTCAATGTGGGCAACTACGTGGTAGGCCGACTGTTTGGTGACAAGGAAGTGAAGATCAACTGCGCGGCGGCGGACTTTGGCATCAAGACAGGCCTGGCGACCACTCGGTTGTTTCTGTTCGACACCGAGAACGCCATCATCTACATCGACGGCACGGCGAACATGGCCACAGAGCAGTTGGACCTTACCATTACCCCGGAATCGAAAGGCTTCCGCCTGTTCTCCCTGCGTTCACCGCTGTACGTCAATGGACCTTTTATCAAGCCGAACGCGGGTGTGAAAGCCATCCCGCTGGCGCTGCGAGGGGCTGGCATGGTGGCGCTGGGTGTGATCGCCGGGCCGGCGGCCGGGTTGCTGGCATTGGTTGCGCCCAGTGGCGGTGAGCCGAATGAATGTGCGCCGTTACTGCAGCAGATGAAGGAAGGCAAGGCGCCCAAGACTGTGAAAGGCTAACTGCAAATGTGGGAGGGGGCTTGCCCCCGATGGCGGCAGACCAGTCGACATCTCAATTGACTGATCCACCGCTATCGGGGGCAAGCCCCCTCCCACATGGGATTGCATGTCGCGGGGTTACAGGCTTTCTAGGATGTCAGCCATATCGTCCGCATGCTCTTCTTCCTGGGCCAGGATTTCTTCGAAGAGGCGGCGCGTGGTCGGGTCTTTATCGCCAATGTACTGGATGATTTCGCGGTAGCTGTCCACGGCAATCCGCTCGGCGACCAGGTCTTCGTAGACCATTTCCTTCAAGTTATTGCCTGCCACGTACTGTGCGTGGGAATTCTTCGACAGCAGGTCCGGGTTGAACTCCGGCTCACCGCCCAACTGCACGATGCGCTCTGCGAGCTTGTCGGCGTGTTCGGCTTCCTGGGTAGCGTGCTCAAGGAATTCCTGCGCGGCGACTGCAGCCTTAATGCCGCTGGCCATGAAGTAGTGGCGCTTGTAGCGCAGCACGCAGACCAGCTCGGTGGCCAGCGATGCGTTGAGCAGGCGGATGATTTCTTCGCGGTCGGCGTCATAACCTTCGGTCACTGCACCGTTTTCGACGTTCTGGCGGGCGCGGCTGCGCAGGGTCGCAACGTCAGTCAAGTTTGCTTCGGTCATCTCAATCTCCTGGTACTAATCCGGTTTTGCGCCACGCTCTGCCGGCGTGATCGCTCCAAGTTGTGAGTCCTGCGTCACGCAAAAAGTTTTATCGGATTTATGTCATCACTGCGTCGCGGGACTGGGCTAGCCTCTGGTGAGTCTTTCCTGATCAAGGACGTTCGGCCCATGCCGCAGTCGTTAGCCACGCGTTATCCCCTGGTGCTGGTCCCTGGCATGCTCGGGTTCGTGCGCCTGGGGTGGTTTCCTTATTGGTACGGTATCGTCCCCGCGCTGCGGGCGGGCGGGGCGCAGGTGTTTCCCTTGCAGGTGGCGCCGCTGGATTCCAGCGAAGTGCGCGGCGAGCAATTGCTGGTGCAGATCGAGCGCATCCGCCGTGAAACGGCGGCCGACAAGGTCAACTTGATCGGCCACAGCCAGGGCTCGCTCACCGCCCGGTATGCGGCGGCCAAATGCCCGGAATGGGTGGCGTCGGTGACGTCCGTGGCCGGGCCCAACCACGGCTCGGAGCTGGCGGACCACATTCACCTCAATTACCCAGTGGATGGCGTGAAGGGGCGGATCATGAGCGCGCTGTTTCACGGAGTCGCCTGGCTGATGGGCGTGCTGGAAACCGGTTATCGCGGGCCACGCTTCAAGGCGGATCTGCAGGCTTCCCATCACTCGCTGACCAGTGCGGGCGTGGCGCTGTTCAATCAGCATTATCCACAGGGGCTGCCGCAGACATGGGGTGGACAGGGGCCCGAAGAGGTCAATGGCGTGCGTTATTACTCATGGTCCGGCACCTTGCAGCCGGGCATTACCGACCGTGGTCGTAACCTGTTCGACGGTACGAACCGCAGTTGCCGCCTGTTCGCCCGCAGCTTCGTGCGCGAAAAGGGCCAGTGTGACGGCATGGTCGGGCGCTACAGTTCACACTTGGGGTTGGTGATCGGCGATGACTACGCCCTGGACCACTTCGATATCGTCAACCAGTCCCTGGGGCTGGTGGGCAAGGGCGCCGAGCCGATCCGACTGTTTGTCGAGCATGCCCGGCGCTTGAAGGAGGCCGGGGTTTAACGGACCGGCGTGGTCCAACGCTCCGACAGAATCACTCCGCCCAAGGTCAGCAGGCCGCCCACCAGGTGGTATAGCGCCAACTCTTCCTTCAACACCACCGCCGCAATCAGCGCGGTGATCAATGGCAGCAGGTTGAAAAACAGCGTGGTGCGGCTCGGGCCCAAGGTCTTCACCGAATGCATCCACGCCAGCGGCGCGACCATTGAGGCCAACAGGCACGCATACAGCACCAGTGGAATGTTCGCCCAACCCAGGCCAGCCTTCGCCGAAAACAGAAACAGCGGGAACAGCACCACCACCGCCACCAGCACCTGCAGATACAGCAACACCAGCGGCGGCAGGCGCAGCTGCCATTTTTTCAGCAAGGTGCTGTAGACCGCGTAGGCCAGGGTCGCGACCAGCATCATGCCGTCCCCCAGGTTGACCCCGTGCTGCAGCAGTGCGTCGAGGCTGCCGGCGGAAACCACCACCACCACGCCAGCGAATGACAGCACGGCACCGGTCATCGCGCCGTAGGTGAGGCGTTGGCCGAGGCTGATGATCGCCGCCGTCAGTGCCATCAACGGCATCAACGACAGGATGATGCCCATGTTGGTCGCGGTGGTGAGCGACGCGGCGTAATACGCCAGGCTTTGGTAAACCGCCATGCCCAACACGCCGAGGATGAACACCTTGCCCAGGTTCGGACGGATCAGCGCCCAGTTGGCGATCACCGGCTTGATCATGAACGGCGTGAACAGCAGCGCCGCCAGCAACCAGCGGTAAAAGCCAATTTCCGCCGGGAACAATGCGCCCACAGCCAGCTTGTTGACGACGGTGTTGCCGGCCCAGATGAAAATGGCCAGCAAGGGATAAGCGTATTGCATCGAAAGTAACCAAGTGTGTTGATGAGGCAGGATTATCCATTGTCTGGATCGAAGCCTATACTGCGATCCAGACAAACCACCTCTGTATCCAGACAATATGGCCAAGCACAACGTACGTCTTGCGGATTTCCCCCGGTTGCCGAGCCCGGTGTACTTCCGTTATTCGGATTTCGCGCCTGACACCGAGTGCACGCCGCACCGGCATTTCTGGGGCTCGCTGGATTACTCGGCCAGCGGTGTGATGCGCATGGAAGTGGCCGGCAACCGCTTCATGTCGCCGCCGCAATACGCGGTGTGGGTGCCACCTCACACCGAACACAGCTCCTACAATGCCGAGGCGATCGTCTATCACTCGGTGGGGCTGGCGCCGGAACTTTGTGAGCAACTGCCCCAGCAGCCTTGCACCCTGGCCATCAGCGACATTCTCAAGGCCATCCTCAGCGATTTTGCCCAGCGTGACGTGAACATGCCGCAGACCGAGTCCGACATCCGCCTGGCCCAGGTGCTGGTGGACCAGCTCAAGCAGGCGCCGATCCACGAATGCTTCCTGCCATACGCCCGCCACCCTGGCTTGCTCGGCGTACTCGAAGGCATGCAGGCCGATCCTGCCGACAACCGGCCCCTGGCGCACTGGGCCGAACAAGTCCACGTGAGCGAACGCACCCTGGCGCGCCTGTTTGTGCGGGAGCTGGGCATGAGCTTCGGCGAATGGCGCCAGCGTCTGCGCTACCTGGCGGCCATCGAAGCCCTCGACAGCCCACGCAGCGTGCAACATGTGGCGTTTGACCTGGGCTACAGCACCGCCTCGGCCTTTATCGCCATGTTCCAGCGCCAGGCGGGCTGTACGCCGGAGCAGTATCGACGGACGCATATCCGTACCCGGTGAAGTTGTAACAGGCTTTGACTACACTGCTGGGTAGTCCGTGCCCTTCGGTGCGGTAACAGGGAGAAAACTCCATGAAGATGCTGCGAATTCCGCTGTTGATGATGGGCCTGCTGCTGTGTTCCCAAGGCTTTGCTGCCACCGCTCAGCAAAATAAAATGACCACCTGTAACGCCGAAGCCACCACCAAGACGCTTAAAGGTGATGACCGCAAGGCCTTCATGAAGACCTGTCTGTCTGCTCCAGCAGCCAATGACGCCAAGACGCTTACGCCACAGCAGCAGAAGATGAAGGATTGCAATGCGGACGCCAAGACCAAAGCCTTGACCGGCGACGCGCGCAAAACCTTTATGAGCACTTGCCTGAAGAAATAATAGCCCCAGGCCATAGAAGGCTGCGACACTCGCACACAGCCCTGCTGTAGGAGCGAGCTTGCTCGCGAAAAACCTGAACGATAACGCGTGCCTTCAGACTAAAACGCGGTGTTCTTGCGTTTTTCGCGAGCAAGCTCGCTCCTACATCAACATCCTTTAACGCCGTTCGTTTTGAGGCTGTATGCCAACGTTTTCTCAGCGTCATGTGATATTGCTGGCCAGCTACATCATCATTTTTGGCGGACTGCTGCTGGTACTGCCGCTCAAGTTGCTGCCCAGCTTGCTGGCTGGCCTGCTGGTGTTCGAGCTGGTCAACATGCTGACCCCCCAACTGCAACGGCTGATCGAAGGACGGCGTGCGCGCTGGCTGGCGGTCGCCTTGCTCGGCACCCTGATCGTCAGCGTGCTGACCCTGATCTTCGCCGGCGCCATCAGCTTCCTGCTCCACGAAGCGGAAAATCCCGGGGCCTCTCTCGATAAATTCATGGGTGTGGTTGATCGCGCGCGCGGCCAGTTGCCGCCGTTCCTCGACGCTTACCTGCCTGCCAGTGCCGCCGAGTTCCGCGTGGCCATCGGCGACTGGCTAAGCAAGCACCTGAGCGAGTTGCAGTTGGTCGGCAAAGACGCCGCCCACATGTTTGTCACCCTGCTGATCGGCATGGTGCTTGGCGCCATCATCGCTCTGCAACGCGTCCCCGACCTGACCAAACGCAAACCCTTGGCCGCCGCGCTGTTCGACCGCCTGCACCTGCTGGTCCAGGCCTTTCGCAATATCGTATTCGCCCAGATCAAGATCGCCGCGCTCAACACCGCCTTCACTGCCGTGTTCCTCGCCGTGGTACTGCCGTTGTGCGGGATTCACCTGCCGTTGACCAAAACCCTGATCGTCCTCACGTTCCTGCTCGGCCTGCTGCCGGTCATTGGTAACCTGATGTCCAACACCCTGATCACCATCGTCGCGCTGTCGCTGTCGATCTGGGTGGCAGTGGCGGCGTTGGGGTATCTGATCGTGATCCACAAAATCGAATATTTCCTCAATGCGCGGATCGTGGGCGGGCAGATCAGTGCCAAGTCGTGGGAGTTGCTGCTGGCGATGTTGGTGTTTGAGGCCGCGTTCGGCCTGCCGGGTGTGGTGGCGGGGCCGATTTATTATGCGTATTTGAAGAGTGAGCTGAAGCTCGGTGGGATGGTTTGACGCAGTAACCTGTAGGAGCGAGCTTGCTCGCGAAGAACGCCAACGATAACGCAGCGCTCTCAGGTTTTTCGCGAGCAAGCTCGCTCCTACAGTCGATCTTTTTAGCAACCGTAGCGCTTGCTGGCTTCGATGGCCAACCCGCTGCCGATGCTGCCAAAGATATTGCCTTCCACATGCCGCGCATTCGGCAGCATCGCCGAAATGCTGTGGCGCAGCGCCGGAATCCCGCTGGAGCCGCCGGTAAAAAACACCGTGTCCACTTGTGCCACGCTCACCGATGCGTCGTTGAGCAGTTGCGTCACGCTCCCGCGCACACGCTCCAGCAAGCTGTCGATGGACGACTCGAACAGCGCCCGGCTCAGGTCTACGCTCAGGCCTGCTTCGATGCGGTCCAGCGCCACATGGCGGCTGTCTTCGTGGGTCAGTTGGATCTTGGTTTCTTCCACTTCCATCGCCAACCAATGCCCGGCGCGCTGTTCGATCAGCTTGAACAGGCGGTCGATGCCACCGGTGTCTTCGATGTCGTAGCGCATGCTGCCCAACGCCAACTGGGATTTTTGCGAGTACACCGAGTTGATGGTGTGCCAGGTGGCGAGGTTCATGTGATGGCTGGTGGGCATGTAGGCGCCGCTTTTCATGCGGCTGCCGTAGCCGAACAGCGGCATCATGCCTTGCAGGCTGAGCTGTTTATCGAAGTCAGTACCGCCGATGTGCACGCCGCCGGTGGCGAGGATGTCGCTCTGGCGGTTGTCGTTGTGGCGACGGTCCGGTGACAGGCGCACCAAGGAGAAGTCGGAGGTACCGCCGCCGATATCGACAATCAGTACCAACTCTTCTTTCTGGATGGTGGACTCGTAATCGAACGCGGCGGCAATCGGCTCGTACTGGAACGAGATGTCCTTGAAGCCAATCTTGCGTGCCACGTCGACCAGGGTGTTCTCGGCCTCCTGGTCGGCCATTGGGTCGTCGTCGACGAAAAACACCGGGCGACCCAGCACCACTTCTTCAAACTCACGGCCGGCATTGGCTTCGGCGCGGCTCTTGAGCTGGCCGATAAACAGCGCCAGCAGGTCGGTGAATGGCATCGCCGTGCCGAGCACGCTGGTGTCGTGCTTGATCAGCTTGGAGCCCAACAGGCTCTTGAGCGAGCGCATCAGTCGGCCTTCATAGTTTTCCAGGTACTCATGCAGCGCCAGGCGGCCGTAGACCGGGCGGCGTTCCTCGAAGTTGAAGAACACCACCGACGGCAGGGTGATCTTGTCGTCCTCCAGCGCGATAAGCGTCTCCTCGCCGGGGCGGATCCAGCCGACGGTGGAGTTGGACGTGCCAAAGTCGATGCCGCAGGCACGGGCTGGGGATGAGTTTTCCATGACAATCAGGTTCCGGTTGAAAAACGGCCGCGCAGTGTATGCCAGTCGACGCCGGATGCGTAGGCCGACCATCTGTTAAATCGTGCTTGAAACCTGGGGATTTGCCCCCACATCTGCTGCATACGGCAAGTGCCGATAACACTTTGACGCACCCCCAGGCCACATCACTCAACAGGTGCAATGCAGCGCACGCTGTGCCCCGGGCTGTGCGATCTCGATTAAGGATGGTGAACCGCCGATGGATTTCAAAGACTACTACAAGATATTGGGCGTAGAGCCGACGGCCGACGACAAGGAAATCAAGGCGGCCTATCGCAAGCTTGCGCGCAAATATCACCCGGATGTGAGCAAGGAAAAAGACGCCGAAGCCAAGTTCAAGGACGCGTCCGAAGCCTATGAGGCGCTCAAGAGCGCTGACAAGCGCGCCGAATACGACGAACTGCGCAAATACGGCCAGCATGGCCAACCTTTCCAGGGACCACCGGGCTGGCAGAGCCGTGGCGGCTTTGGCGGCGGTGGCGGTGAGGATTTCTCGGACTTCTTCAGTTCGATCTTCGGCTCCCGTGGCGATGCGTTTGGTGGCGGCCAGCGCCGTCCGGCTGGGCGCAAGGGTCAGGACGTGGAGATGCAACTGACAGTGTCCCTTGAAGAGACACTGTCCACCGAGTCCAAGCAGATCAGCTTCCAGGTGCCGCAATACGATGCCTCGGGCCGGCATGTGAGCAACACTACCAAGAGCCTGAACGTGAAGATCCCCGCCGGCGTGGCCGACGGTGAGCGCATCCGCCTCAAGGCACAGGGCGCACCGGGGATTGGCGGCGGGGCCAATGGTGATCTGTACCTGATCATCAAGTTTGCACCGCACGCTAAGTTCGAGGTGGAAGGTCAGGACTTGGTAATCACAGTGCCCCTGGCACCGTGGGAGTTGGCGTTGGGCACGGAAGTGGCTGTGCCGACGCTGACCGGCAAGATCAACCTCAAGGTGCCTGCTGGCAGCCAGAACGGCCAGCGTATGCGCGCCAAGGGCCATGGCTTGCTGAACAAGAGCGGGGAGCGCGGCTTCCTGTTTATTCAGCTCAAGGTGGTGATGCCCAAAGAGGTCGACGAAGAGGCCAAGGCGTTGTGGCAGGCGTTGGCGAAAAACGCTGACTTCGATCCGAGGCAAACCTGGAATAGCTGATCGTAAGCCCTGACGCTGTCCAGTGGAGGGGCGAGGCAGGGGGCCATGCCGTGCTCGCGAAAAACGCAGGAGCCCCCCATGCACTCAGGCTGCCTGCACAATATCTATGCAGTCCGACCGTGTCGGATCGTTCTATAGGCTGGTGTCTTTGTCACCCGTCAAGGACGATCCGCCATGTCAAACCCTACTGCAACTGCCACCCCCGTTGGTGTGTTCAACGCCAGCGCTCGCGGTGCTCACTACGACTTCCTGAAAGACCGTGTGCCGTCTTGGTTCAACCAGGCGCACTTCGTTCGTTTCTGCATACATAGTTAACGCAGTCGACATTCCTGATAAAAGCAATAAAAGACTATTCTTTTTTGCACTTATTTAAATGGTTAATTCTGTTCTCGGGTCAAGAGCTGCCCGGCGGGCATTAATTTATTTTTTATCGGTAATGCCTAAAACGGTTATTGAATTCAACTGCATATGGAATGTGTGAAATGACTGGAAATTCAGTAGTAAATGTCGCTGGTGATAATCCCGAGAGCAACGATAAGGGTATTCATTTTGACTTGATTAAAAATATCATCCCAGGCTGCCTCATTGGCGCTTCACCCGTGCGGCGTAAAGTGCTTAAAGACACCAAGCCTGACCTTCCAGACTGGTATGAAAAATGTTCCACTGAGGAACAGAAGCAATTAAAACAGTTACTGGAGGCTGACTGTCATGCGCAAAATGAATGGGAAAAGTTTCTCGGGGACGTGCAGAACATCACCGCCTACGCTAAACCAAAATTAACCGCAGCCTTGGCCGAAGCAGGCGTCAAGCTGGATGTCGACACTACCTGGCTGCGCCTGTATTACCCAGTGGAGTATAAGTTTTTCGGCCTTCCGACAGGCGTTCAAACGGGCGACTTTCGTAGCAGGACTTTTTCCTTGTTACAGGCGGCTCTGCATAATTTCGAAGCCTTTGAAGCTGAGGCGGGTTACTTCGACGGCGAGTCGTTGTTTATAACTGAGCCCGATGCGCGGGGGCACTTCGATGTCATCCGACCAGCGCCGATGAAGGTTGAGACATTCGTTGCCATTTGTCGCAAGCTGGACATCGGCGGACAATATGAGAAACATATAAAAGATAAGCTCTATGGCCCCGGCGGAAGATCTGAGCTGGGTCGTGTGCCCTTTATCAATAATAAAAAAGCAGCCTTGAAGGCCGCCGCGTTTGCCGCCTTGCTGAAAAAGGATATTAAGCGCAAACATTATGATTTATTGGTCGAGTTGATCAGCGATAAGTTCGAGGTCAAAGATAACGACATACGTCGAACGATCAGTTATAGCCCAATGCGATTGATGGGATATGACATTGCCGAGTGCGCGCTGTTTTTTCCCACGCACGGGAATCGCTACGACGGCGGCTATGTCATTGTTTATATTCCGGACGATCCCGAACATCCGGTCAAACATTACGCGTCATTGGCCGAGTTTGAAGAGGAACTTACCCATAAACTGCTGTACCGGCCGCAGGGGAGCAGGATCGACAGTGGCCGGGATGTGCTCACCGACTACCAGCGGTTTTTCAGCCGCTTCGTGTCGGAAAAGGACCGCGGCCGGTTTTTTCTTCGATTCACCGAGAAAGTCAAAGACTTCCCGTCCGGTGCCTATTGGACAGACGGGGTGCGAACCTATCTGAAGTACCTTGAGCCGGCCTCCAGATTGGTCGGTCCTTTGGTTGACCGGCACTGGCGGCGCGATCCCCTGGAAAACATCGACCTGCACCTGAAGATCTCGCTCGACATGCAGTGGCTGGGTATGTCCGGCATCTGGTTTGAAATGTACCTGCAGCACCGCCGACGTATCCTCGAGAACGCCCAAGTGCTGGCTGTGTCTACGGCTGCCGAGGACAACCTCACTCGCGAGCGCCGACTCTCCAATTATCTGAACGTCGGCCTGTTCATCGTGGGTATTGCCGCGTTCTTTGTGCCGCCCGCAGGCGCCGCGATGTTATTGATCACCGCAAACCAATTGTTGTTCGAGACGATTGAAGGTGTTCGTGAGTTGAGCCGGGGTGACCGGGAGGCAGGCTGGGCGCATATCACTGATGTCGTGGAGAACCTGGCAACCATGTTGGCGTTGGCGCCAGTATTCCATTTCGCGGTTTCACCTTTTATCGAAGAGCTCAAAGCCGTCGTGCTCCCCAGTGGCAAGACACGTTTGTGGAAGCCGGACCTCAAGCCCTATCAGTTGGACATGACGTTGCCGGAAAGCTCCCGACCCAACGCACAGGGTCTTCATCGCTTTGATGGGCGAGATGTTCTGCCGCTGGACGGCAGTCACTACGCCGTGCAGGAAGACGTGGCCACGGGCAGGTATCGGATGCAGCACCCCACACGCCTCAATGCCTATGCTCCCGAGCTGAACACCAACGGCTCCGGTGCCTGGAATCATGAATTGGAACAGCCGCGAACCTGGGAGGGCCCCCAGTTGATGAGGCGCCTTGGGCATGCAGTCAGTGAGTTCAGCGATACCGAACTGGAGCAGATTCGCCATGTCAGCGACACCTCTGAAGACGTGTTGCGCAGAATGCATGTCGAGAACGAGCCGCCAGGGCCACTGCTGGCCGATACGATCAGTCGCTTCGATGCGTACAAACAGGTCGAAACGTTCATCGCCGCCATGAAGGATGATTCCTCGACCTTATCTACTCAGGACCACTCGATCAGTCAGTTGCATGTCATGACGCGTTACTGCAAGTGGCCAGAACAGGTCTCGATGCGAGTGATCGACGCACAGGCCAAGACACTCTGGAGATATCTCAGCTCACACAGTCCACAGAGCGAAATACGTACCGTGCAGATCCATGATTTGCAGTTGCGCAACGGGGAACTGCTGCCGACGCTTCTGGAAGCCCTGGATGAGAGCGAAACCAATACGCTACTGGAGCAAGCGCCTGGAACTCCGCGCGGCCTCCTCGACGCACGTGTTGCAACACTGCGCGCGACCATTGCCAAGGTTGCCGAACGCCGTAAAGCTCAGCTACTCAATGATTTTTACAGGGCCGATACCGACGTCAGCGACCCTCGAGCCAATTTGATTTGGGCACGCTTTCGCGGTGTGTCCATGAAAGTGATCAAAGCGCTTCTGCAAGAGGCCAGCAGTGCTGAACGGCAACAAATGGCCAAATGGGACTTCGCCGACACGCTGCAGACCAAGCCCATACCGCTCAAATTGGCGGAGGCCTTGCGCATCGCCCAGCGTGAAGTGCGTCTGGCGCGTGCCTACGAGGGGCTTTATCTGGACGCGTTGATCAACCCGGATACAGAGAAGCTCGTGCTTAATTCGCTGAAGAAACTCTCTGGCTGGCCAGCTGATTTGCGTATTGAAGTTCGACAGGGTTCGTTTGATGGACAACTACGGGCCAGTGCCGGCGCTATAGAGGCTAAGAGTACCAAGGTGCTTGTGCAAAAAAACGACGGCTTGTATGAGGCGCGTGACGGGAATGATCTTGAATTGCATGGGCCCGACGATTTCTTCGCCGCCCTTCAACATGCTCTGCCCGATGACCATCGCACTGCATTGGGCTTGCCTGACGTGAACCAGGGGCCAGCCCTGGAAACGTTGATCAACCAGCACCTGCTTTCACGGGAAGAGTTGCGCTCGGTATTGAAGATGCAGCCGATCAGACCCTGGTTCAAGGCGCCCACACGCTGGAGCAATGGGCGTCTGGGTTATCCGTTAAGTGGTCGTGGGACTGGCGAGCCCCGGCTGTTAAGAGACAGGCAGAGGGTCTTGAGACTGTTTCCTGACTATACCGATGCACAAATTGACAAGTTTCTGGGGCAGATAGGCACTCAACGTGAGAAGTATCTGGTCAATTTTGAGGCAGAGCTGGAAGTTCTGCGCAACGAGTTGCAGCAATGGAAGTCAACACCGAGTACTCGCGTACTGCCGGATGGCAGAATCGCCGCTGTCGAGCCGTATGAAAAGGCCGTAGTCGCAGAAAAGCTTCAGCGCTGCTGGCAGAAGCGCGCAGGTACGATGAAGTACGGGCCAAACGGTAGGGCATTGGGGTATGAGCTCGATCTTCACGGCCGCACCGCCGGGGAGCTGCCTGCGATGAAAGGCTACTTCTCCCACGTGCGCTTTGTGGACCTGAGTAACATGGGACTCACAGAGGTGCCCACGGAGTTCCTGGACTCGTTTCCGTCTATTGTGCAGTTGCAGTTGCAGTCCAACGGGCTGGTTGAGTTGCCGACAATGATCACTGATAAATCCTCGCTGATTTATCTGGATGTTTCCAATAACAACATCACCCTGACAGAGCAATCAGCCGACGCTTTGGCGAAGATGACTCACTGGAGATATCTCGAACTGAGCCACAATCCACTTGGGCTTCGCCCTGACTTTAGTCAGATGCCGGACCTGACCCACGTCCGACTACAAGCCTGCGGTCTCACCGAATGGCCTGTCGGGCTGCGTGATCAAGCGGAGCTAGTCATGCTTGACTTACGTGATAACCAGCTCACCTCGTTTCCTGAATGGGCGGTGAATCCATCAGCGGAGCATGCGCCTGACATCAACCGTGTGTTGGAAGTCACTGAACTCAATGGCAATCCCCTTTCTGATCAAGGCATGCAGCAGTATGCCGACATTCTGACGCGTATCTTTCTGGATGACGATCAGGCCGGCTTGATGCCAGTTCCTCCAGATGGCCCGGCTGAACGTGGCGCAGACGGCGGCACTTTAGCGCCATCGGCGCAGAGAGTTGAGCATTGGTTGAAAGGCTTTTCGACGGCTGAGCAGGCCGCGAAAAAAGTACAGTGGGCGCTACTCGATGCTGAGGCTCTGGAGCGAGAAGCGGCAGGAGGAGAGGGTGGCAGCATAGTCAGTGAGAGCGAAGAATTTTTCCGGTTGTTGGAAAAGTTGAAAGAAACGGCCGAATACAAAAAGTCATATTCCGATCTCAAAGCGCGGGTGTGGGCGGTGCTGGATGCGGCAGAACAAAATGAAGCACTGCGTCGCGAGTTGTTCAAAGCTGCGGGCGAACCACAGACGTGCAGTGATCGGGCCGCGCTGGTGTTTAGCGAACTGGAAATCAAGGTGCAGATTCATAAAGCGTTGGCGCAGGTCGGTGAGGCTGGCGCGGGCGTTGAGTTGCTCAAATTGGCCAAAGGTCTGTTCCGCCTGGATGAGGTCGAGGCATTTGCGCTCAACGATATCAAAGAGCGCATTCAGCTGATTGTCCGCTCCAACATATTGTCGAGTGAAATGGGCAATCAGCTGTTGTTGATGGATCAAATCGAAGTACGACTGTCTTATCGGGTGAGTCTGCGCGACAGACTCCAATTGCCCGGGCAGCCCAAGCAAGCTGAATACACCGGTCACCAATACGTGTCGCGAGCAAAGCTGCGTGCTGCCGAGGACCATGTGAATAGCCTGCGGGATTCGAAGCAGGAGATTGAGTCGATTGCTCGTCGAGACTTCTGGGGCGAGTACCTGAAGGATAAATATCGCTCCAGGTTCGACTTGGCTGACGAGCCTATCTACAGTCGCATGGAGCAGCTTGAGCTAGCCATACGCACGATGAGCAGTGGTGAATGCAACCGCCAGTTCACGGCGTTGGCTGAGGAAAAACAGCTGACTGAGCGCAAGCTCATCGATCTGCTGACTCCTCAGGAAATACTCAACCTGGAAGAGTGAGCCTTGGTAGATGAATAGCCCCCCGGATGGTGTAAGAACAACAGTCGGGGGGCGCATGGCCGAGTGATCAAAAGGATGAATCCAAGCTCCGATGCCCTGTGTGCCGGGCGCTAAAAATACTTTGCCGCCGTGCCTATATATGTGGGAACTAAGTGCGCGGTAATTACTTGTTTTTCAGCAGGCAAAATTCAATGTAACTTCAACTGGATTGTGTTGTTTTCAGCCATTTTTTAATCTTTTTTTTTGTTTGGGGCTCACTGACACTGGCAAGTGAATTTACTGCATAGGATATGCAAGATGAGCCAGCTAACGAGTAGTTCCACCGTTGATGTATTGCACTCAGCTGTCGCGGGGCAGCCGAACGTCTACCGTGATTATCTGCTGAGCAAGTTGCCGACGCCGATAAAAGACGCTCCGCCCTCGGTATTGATATCGATCATCAACACGCAAGCGAGTTTTCCTGAGTGGTACATCAATGCGCGGCGCATGAATCAAGAATATCTTGACGACTTGATTGATAGACGCTGGCGACTCCAGGGCCCGCTGCAAACAACGCTGGAAAACTTGCAGCAGGACATCAATGCCTTTGCCGAGCCGTTGCTCGTTGCCGCACTGAAAGACGAATTACAACTGGAACTGGACGTCAATACGACCGTGATTCGGTTATACATCCCGGCCCCTCTGTTTCCCGGCATCGATAGCAATGCCAGCCGGATGCGGCAATCTTCATTACTGGAAGCGGCACTGCACAACTTTGAGCAGCCGGAAACGTTGGCCGGTGCGTTTCGCGATGGTTCCGGCATCTTCACCCTCGACAGCACCAACGCGTTGCAGCGCCATGAGTTGACCGTAGAAAAATTTGCGACCTTGTGCCGCAAGCTCGATCTAGGGGCGCAATATCAAACGCATATAAAGGCCTTGTTGATGCCCGAGCAGGCAGCCGCTATGTCGGCCGTCGCCAAACAAGAAATGGATATTGAAAAAGCCGCCTTCAAAGAATCGTCTTTCATTGCCTATTTGAAGAACGACGTTTCTTCAGGGAGTTGGGCAAAACTGTTGCAGATCCACCAAGGTAATCAGGGCGTGCTATTGGGTAATCGCCCTTTGCATTGCCATCGGCTCTCGCTGATGGGTTTTAACGTCTCGGGAGTTGTATTGTTCAGCGCCGTTGCGGACCCTTCCGAAGTCAAACGGCTTTATGACAGCTTGGTGCCGCAGCACCAGCGAACGCTGATGGAGTGGTCGCGACGCCTGACCCTGTTGCCAGGACAGGAATTTGACCAATTCAAGTTGTTGAAGGCGTTCTTCGCCAATGGGCCCAAGGGCTTGGTCGAAGCCATGATGAAACGCAATGATCTTTACGAGCAGAGCCGTCTGGACGGCACATTGCTGGTTTATGTACCCGATGATCCTGATCACCCCATCAAAGAGTATGACTCCCTCGCGGACTTCATGAAGGTATTGCTGGGCCAACTGCGTTCGCCGAGTTACCAGGAGTTTTTTAGTCGATTTATTGCGCACAAAGACAAGGGCCGGTTCTTTGCCCGCGTGCGTGAGCGCCTCACGACCTATACCTGGACTGCCCGTGGCCCATTGGACATGGGGCCCTGGTGGCGCGAAACCGCCGTCGAAAACCCCAACGCCGAACCTATCACCAACGTCATCCCCGGCGATTTGTGGCCGCGAATGGGTCGCTGGCGCAGGGAAAAGGCGATAGCGGACGCACGGCAGATCGCGGTGCTGACTGACGATGAAGACGCTGCCACGCGCTGGAACCGGCTGACCACCTACCTGAATATCGGTTGGAATGTGTTCAATTTCGGCGCCATGCTCGTGCCTGGCCTGGCCGGACCGCTGCTGGCAGTCATGGTGGGGCAAATGCTCCTCGAAACCATGGAGGGTATAGAGGAGTGGAGCAAGGGCGACAAGGAAGAAGCGGCGGCCCATCTGGTCGGGGTGATGATCAATGCGGCGCAGTTGGCGCTGATGATGGCGGGGCATGTCCTGCCGGGTGGTACCGCCACGCCGGTCAGGCCATCCTCGCTCATCGACAACCTGAAACCGGTTCAACTGCCCGATGGCAGCATGCGCCTGTGGAACAAGAACCTGGCCCCCTACGCCCATGACATTGCCTTGGCCACCGATGCGAAGCCCAATGAGCAGGGCCTGTTTCGGCACAGCAACAAAGACATCCTCAAACATGACGGCCAGCATTTCGAGGTTCGCGATGATCCGCGCACAGGCCAGTCATGCATGCCGCATCCGAGTCGACCGAAAGCGTATCAGCCCAAACTCGAACACAACGGTGCCGGCGGCTGGAAGACTGAACTTGAGCGTCCGCTCGAGTGGGACAAGCCTACTCTCATGCGCCGACTTGGACCCATGGCTGAAGGTCTTTCCGATGCGACGCTGGAGCAAGTTCGTGTGGCTAGCGGTGTAGGCGAGGACGAGTTGCGCAGGCTGCATGTGGTCAACCAGCCACCGCCGGCCGTGTTGCTCGACACCCTGGGACGCTTCAAAGCGTGGGCCGAGGTAGGCAACTTGCCGGAGCAGATCAAACTCGATCAGGTGCCGCAGGCCTTTATTGAGCAGATGCCACACTTGCTGCTGGAGCTGCCGGGATGGCCCGAGCACATCGGCATCGAGCTATTTGAAGGTGCCGAACATTGGGGCACCTCGATAAAGTTTGGTGACGTCGACGCATCGCCAGCGAACACTTTGAAGATTACCCGCGCCGAAATACGCGCAGGAAAACTGCCTGAGTTTGCGGTGAAGTTTATGAGCGAAGCCGACATTCGGGCCATCTTTGGACAGGGCATTTCCCGAGAGCAACCCCTGCGCATCAATGCCTTGAAAAACAAGTTGGCCGAGCAGGCGAAGCTGCAAAGCGACTCCTTGTTTAATGTGCTCAACCGTGCGGGACGGCAAACCGGCTCGCCGCAGGCAGTGGTGTTGCAGGATGCATTCAGCGGGCTTTCCACGGCCGCTGCCGAGGCGTTGTTGGCTGACGTCGCGGCTGAGGATTTGCCGAAGATTACCGACTCTGCACACATCCCGCTGGCGTTGCAGGAACGGGCGCGAGTTGCCGCGCTGACGTCTCGAGTTGCACGCGCCTATGAAGGGTTGTTTTTCGATGTGGCCTACGGTGCAGACACCGAGCGACTGGCGTTGCATTCTCTACAGGCGTTACCCGAGTGGCCGGAAAATGTACGGATTGAAATCCGTGGATCTTCGTTTGACGGACCTTTGAACAACAGCCTCGGCCCGGTTGATGCTGACATTTGCCGGGTGCTCGTCAGCGAAAATGGAAAGTACGAAGCCCGTGACGCCAACGACTTGCACCTCTATGGGCCCGACGATCTCTATGGCTCCATATTGCATGCCCTCCCCGACGCCGAGCGAGATGCGTTGGGCTATCAGATCAACCAGGGGGCCACGCTCAAACAGGCCGTTCTACAAGACCCCTTGCCACGAGACAGGTTCACTGCCTTGCTGGCGGATAATCCGGTGCGCAAGCCGCACTATGACCCGCTGACTATGCGCGTGCGAGGCGGCATGCGCGGAGTTTCTCAGGGGCTGGGTCAAGTCACCGGGCAACTGACGCCCCAAGTGCGAGTGCGCGTCGTGCGCCCCGGATGGTCAGAGGCTGAAGCCGAGGCCTATCTGCAGGCGGGCGGAAGTGATGCCGATATCGAGCAAAGGGCGAGCGCGCTGGAAGCGGAGTTCAATAGGCTCAACGCGAACTTTCAACGCTGGTTAAGCTCGCCGACCGAAGCGTTCCGCTACTCGCCAGCCGGGGTTGCGGAATGGCAGTCGCGCAATGCGCTATACAAGGCTGTGCGGGAGTGCTGGCAGCACAGCGGTCTGCGCGACGTGGATTCGTTCGGCAACCTGCAGGGCTCGGTGCTGGATTTACACAATGTTCCGCTAGGACGGCACCTGAACACCATGCCTACTCTGGAAGGCAATTTCGATCACGTCACCCGGCTGGATTTGAGCAGCACCGAATTGTCCAATATACACATTTCGTTCCTCGATCATTTCCCTCGTTTGCGCTCGCTGAGCGCCAACGACAATTTGCTCACGCGCATTCCGAATGCACTCGGGCGCATGCGTGCCTTGACCGACTTGAACCTGCGCGGTAACCAGATTGTGATGGACGCGCGAGGCATCGCCGACCTGGCAGTGCTCACACGGCTCAATACACTGGACCTGGTGGGTAACCCATTGAGAACCCCTCCAGATATAAGCAGGATGAGCCTGTTGCATACGCTTCTGTTGGCAGACACACGCATTCGAAGCTGGCCGAGTGGCCTGTTCGCGCAACCGCGGTTGCGACATTTTTACCTGGATCTGCAGCAAAACCTGCTCACCGATATTCCTGCAGTACCCCGTGGTTCGGTCCAGGCGGAAATACTGGCGCGAACCGTGGTGAGCCGTGATCCGGAATTTCTTTCAGCAGACAATTTGCAGACGTTGCGCGATTACATCGAGTCCGTCGGCCTTGACCCCGATCGCCCTTATCCGCCGCGTGGCGTGCGCGATAGCCTCTACTGGGAAGAGGGCATGTCTCGATCCGAGTGGGTCGCCCGGCAGAAGGTCTGGAACAGCGTCGAGGACGAGACCGGATCGGTTCAGTTTTTCAACGAGATCCGCAAACTGACCCAATCGTCCCATTACGTCAATGACACGCTTTACCGGGTCGACCTGACTGCCAAGGTGTGGCGAATGCTCGACGCCATGGCCGAGAACACGGAGTTGCGCTTGAAGTTGTTCACCATGGCTGAACCCGGCACTTCGTGTGTCGATGCCGGTGCGCAGTTGTTCAACGCCATGGGCATGGAGGTGCTGATTCATGAGGCGTATGAGTTGGGCAATCCCGGACTGGTGGAAACCGAGCTGGCCACGCTGGCACGGGGTAAGGGGCGGCTGGATGAATTGACCAGGATCGCCCACAAGACGGTCGCCGAGCGCCTGGAGCAGGGTGAGGAGTTCACGCGAGTCGGTGCTGACGGCGAGGTCCAGGGAACCATCGACGAAGTTGAGGTGCATATGGCGTTCATGACCGATCTGGCAGAACGGCTGGACTTGCCCTGGCAGTTTCGCAAGATGCAATTCAGAAGGATTGCCGGGGTTGATAAGGCAATGATCGATGCCGCCTATCAACGCGTGATGGACCTTGAGGCTGGGGATTTGCTGGATGACGTGCTCCTCGATCAACCGTTCTGGACATCCTACGTTGAAGGCTCCAATCGCAGCACGTTCAAAGGTTTCAGGCGCCGGCTGGACCTCACTACCGAGTTCTATATGGCGCTGGAGGAGCGCGCGCGAGGCATCGAGCTTTCCCTCGAGCAAAAGGAACAGTTGAAGATTGAAATCAGGGTGCTGGGTTCTGAATTGAAAAAAACGGAGAGTGCGTATGCCCCGGGTACCGTCATGACCGATGACGAGTACGTTGCCGAGGTGAAAGTGATTGAGGATGAGATGAAAGCAACGCTCAAGACGATCACTGGCCAGGCGATTGATCGGGCGAAATTGCGACGGGTGGAAATCCCTTTCACCGTTGAACCCGCCAGTTGATGGCGGTTGAGCGCAGGCACCGGGTATACCCGGTGCCTGCGCGCCAATAGAAGCATCAGAACAGGAAGTAACGTTGAGCCATCGGCAACACCTCGGCTGGCTCGCACCACAGTAAAACGCCGTCAGCCTTGACCTGATAGGTCTGTGGATCGACTTCGATATCCGGCAGGTAATCGTTGTGGATCAAGTCGGTTTTCTGCACGTTACGACAACCCTTGACCACAGCGATCTGCTTTTTCAAACCCAGGGCCTCGGGCAATCCGGCGTCCTGGGCGGCCTGGCTGATAAAGGTCAGGCTGGTGGCGTGCAGCGAGCTGCCGAAGCTGGCGAACATCGGGCGATAGTGCACCGGTTGCGGCGTCGGGATCGAGGCGTTGGCGTCGCCCATCAGGCTTGAGGCAATCGCGCCGCCCTTGAGGATCAGGGTCGGTTTGATGCCGAAAAACGCCGGGCGCCAGAGCACCAGGTCGGCCCATTTGCCGACTTCGATGGAGCCGACGATATGGCTGACCCCGTGGGTGATCGCCGGGTTGATGGTGTACTTGGCGATGTAGCGTTTGGCGCGGAAGTTGTCGTTGCCCGGGCCGTCACCTGGCAGCGGGCCGCGCTGCTTTTTCATCTTGTCGGCGGTCTGCCAGGTGCGCGTGATCACCTCGCCGACGCGGCCCATGGCCTGGCTGTCGGAGCTGATCATCGAGAACGCGCCGAGGTCGTGCAGGATGTCTTCGGCGGCGATGGTCTCGCGGCGGATGCGGCTTTCGGCGAAGGCCACGTCTTCGGCAATGCTCGGATCGAGGTGATGGCAGACCATCAGCATGTCGAGGTGTTCGTCGATGGTGTTGCGGGTGAACGGCCGCGTCGGGTTGGTCGAACTTGGCAGCACGTTGGCAAAACCGCAGGCCTTGATGATGTCCGGCGCGTGGCCGCCACCAGCCCCTTCGGTGTGATAGGTGTGGATGGTGCGGCCCTTGAGCGCGGCGAGGGTGGTTTCGACGAAGCCCGATTCGTTGAGGGTGTCGCTGTGGATCGCCACCTGTACGTCGTATTCATCGGCGACGCTCAGGCAGTTGTCGATACTCGCCGGGGTGGTGCCCCAATCTTCATGCAGCTTCAAGCCGATGGCGCCAGCCTTGACCTGCTCTATCAACGGCTCCGGCAGACTGGCGTTGCCTTTGCCGGTGAAGCCGATATTCATCGGGAACGAATCGCTGGCCTGGAGCATGCGTGCCAGGTGCCACGGGCCGGAGGTACAGGTGGTGGCGTTGGTGCCGGTCGCAGGTCCCGTACCGCCGCCGATCATGGTGGTGACGCCGCTGGTCAGCGCCTCTTCGATTTGCTGCGGGCAGATGAAGTGCACGTGGCTGTCGATGCCACCGGCGGTGAGGATCATGCCTTCGCCCGCGATCACTTCGGTGCTGGCGCCGATGGCCATGGTCACACCGGGCTGGATGTCCGGGTTGCCCGCTTTGCCGATGGCGTGGATGCGGCCGTTCTTCAGACCGACGTCGGCTTTGACGATGCCCCAGTGGTCGATGATCAGCGCATTGGTGATCAGCGTGTCGACCACGTCATGGGCGAGCAACTGGCTTTGGCCCTGGCCATCACGGATGACTTTACCGCCGCCGAATTTGACTTCTTCGCCGTAGACCGTGAAGTCCTGTTCGACCTCGACAAACAGTTCGGTGTCGGCCAGGCGGACCTTGTCACCGACGGTGGGGCCGTACATGTCGGCGTAGGCTTGGCGGCTGATTTTCATGTGGTTGCCCTGATAAATATGTGTTGAATGTGAATCCGCTTTCGCGAGCAAGCCCGCTCCCACATTTTGAAATGCATTCTAAGTGTGGGAGCGGGCTTGCTCGCGAAGAGGGCCTAAAGATCACCCATGACTCGACCTGCAAACCCAAATACCCGTCTCCCACCGCTCAAGTCGACCAACTCGATTTCACGACTCTGCCCCGGCTCAAACCGCACCGCCGTGCCCGCCGGAATATTCAGGCGCATGCCACGGCTTGCAGCGCGATCAAACGTCAGCGCGTCATTGGTCTCGAAAAAATGGTAATGCGAGCCCACCTGGATCGGCCGGTCGCCGCTGTTGGCCACGCTGAGGATGACAGTACGGCGGCCGACATTCAGTTCGATGTCGCCAGGCTGGATCTGATATTCACCAGGAATCATGCAGGTTGCCCCAGGGTCTTGAAGTAGATGGCGGTCGGGCTGTAGCGCCCGTCCGGGCTTTGGCAGTAGTCAGGCAATTCGCCGATCTTGGTGTAGCGCAGCGACTGGTAGAAGGCTTCGGCGGGTGAGCCGGCTTCGGTGTCCAGGTACAACAGGCCGCGCTTGTGCTGGCGGGCGGCGAGTTCCAGGGTGTTCATCAATTGCTGGCCGAGGCCATGGCGTCGTGCGCTGCTGTGCACCAGCAGCTTCTGCACTTCGGCGCGGTTGAGGCCGTTGGCTTTCTGGCACAGTGCTAACTGCACACTGGCGATCACTTGTTCATCACGCACCACCACCCATAGCAGCAGGCTGGCGTCTTCGATGCTGGCCTGCACGCTGCGCAGATACTCGCGGGCCTGGGCCTCGTCGAAGTCGGCCATGAAACCAACAGAGGCGCCATGCTTGACCGCGTCCAGCAACAGCTCGATCAAGCCCAGACGGTAATGGGCAAAACTTTCCGCATTGACTCGACGCAGTTGCGCGGCGTTCATCGACGTCACTCCTTGGGCGGTTCGGCGCCCGGGTTCAAGGTCAGTTGCATAAAGGTCAGGTCCAGCCAGCGGCCAAACTTGATGCCCACTTGGGGCATTTGCCCGGTGGTGATGAAGCCTTGGCGTTCATGCAAGCGGATCGAGGCCTGGTTGCCACTTTCGATGGCAGCGACCATGACGTGTTTGCCACAGCCACGTGCGCGTTCGATCAGGGCTTCCATCAGGCGTGGGCCCACGCCTTTGCCGCGCTGGTCGCTGCGCACGTACACCGAGTGCTCCACGCTGTAGCGGAAGCCTTCGAACGGGCGCCAATCGCCAAACGAGGCGTAGCCGGTGACTTCACCGTTTTCCACCGAGACGAGGATCGGATAGCCCTGGGCATGCCGGGCACTGAACCAGGCCTGGCGGTTGCCCAGGTCCACCGGTTGTTCGTTCCAGATCGCCGTGGTGTTCAGCACCGCGTCGTTGTAGATATCGCGGATCGCCGGCAAATCGTTTTGGGTTGCGTCACGAATCATTATCAGACCTCACGCAATCGGTTGGTGCACGGTGACCAGCTTGGTGCCGTCGGGGAAGGTGGCTTCCACCTGGATATCCGGGATCATTTCCGGGATTCCTTCCATCACTTGTTCGCGGCTGAGCAGGGTGGTGCCGAAGTGCATCAGGTCGGCCACGGTGCGGCCATCGCGAGCGCCTTCCATCAAGGCGGCGGAGATGTAGGCGATGGTTTCCGGGTAGTTGAGCTTCACCCCGCGTGCGAGGCGGCGTTCGGCCACAAGGCCTGCGGTGAAGATCAGCAGTTTGTCTTTTTCCCGTGGGGTCAGGTCCATGGTTCAAGTGCTCCAGATTCGGGGGGGGACGGCTTCACGGCCCAGTACTGCGGGGCGTAACAGGCGCCATAAATCGATCAGCCAAGCGCGAGCATGCAGCGCCTCGCTGGCCAGGCAGCGGGCGACCAGCAAGCCCGGCAATTGGGTCAGGTCGCCGCGCACCGCGTGGGGCAGGGCGCGGCAGGTTTCGAGTAATTCAGTGTCGATATCGCCCGTCAGCAGCAACGTGGCAAACACCGGTTGCCCGTCCAGGCCGATGGGCGAATCGAGCAAACCATCGGCGCCCACAATGCGCTGGCGCTCATGCCAGAGCAACTGGCCGTCACGGCGGATATCCAGGTGCGATTGAAAATGGCCCAGGTCGAAGCGCTCGCCGCTGGCGGGGCGACCTAGAGCGACCACGTCCCAGTAGAACAACCGTGCATCACCCTGCAGATCGATACGCGTAGTGAGTTCGGCCTGGGCCGCGCTGAACACGATGGTTTCCTGAGGCAGCCATTCCAGCGTGGCGCCGGCTTCTACTGTCAGGTCGAGCTGTTGAAAAGCCGGCCCGCTGGCGCGATACCACTTGGCGGCGCCGGGGCTGGTCAGTTGCGCCCAGGCACCGGCGCCGACGTGGGCGCTGATGTCCAGGCGATCACCGCCGGCAATGCCTCCGGGCGGGTGCACGATGATGTGCTGGCACACCTCGGGGCCTTCGGCGTACAGGTGTTTTTGCACGCGCAACGGGCCGAGGTGGCGACGCATCACCGGCCGCGTGGTGTCGCCGAAGCGCGCATAGCCGAGTTCCAGCTCGGCGTGCCAGCTGGGGGTGAACAGGGCAGGAGTAACGGGCAGGTTCATGGCAGAGTATTTATCGTTAGGAGGCTACAGATTAGATGGTTACCAAGCCGCGCACACCTTCGCTTTCCATATTTTCACCACGGCCCTGCTGCACGATTTCACCACGGGACATCACCAGGTATTGGTCGGCCAGCTCGGCGGCAAAGTCGTAAAACTGCTCTACCAGCAGGATCGCCATGTCGCCACGCTCCGCCAGCTTCTTGATCACCGCACCGATCTCCTTGATCACCGACGGCTGGATGCCTTCGGTGGGTTCATCGAGGATCAGCAGTCGCGGTCGACTGGCCAGCGCGCGGCCGATCGCAAGCTGTTGCTGCTGCCCGCCGGACAGGTCACCGCCACGCCGGTGCTTCATCTGCAGCAACACCGGGAACAGCTCGTAGATGAACTCGGGCACTTCCTTGGCTTGCGAACCGGGGAAGCGCGAGAGCCCCATCAGCAGGTTTTCTTCCACCGTCAGCCGCCCGAAAATCTCCCGGCCCTGTGGCACGTAGGCGATGCCGGCATGCACACGCTGGTGCGGCTTGAACCCGGTGATGGTTTTGCCTTCCCAATTCACTGCGCCTTCTTTGGCTGGAAGCAAACCCATCAGGCATTTGAGCAAGGTAGTCTTGCCCACGCCGTTACGTCCGAGCAGGCAGGTGACTTCGCCGATCTTCACGTCAAACGACAGCCCGCGCAGGATGTGGCTACCGCCGTAGTACTGGTGCAACTTGTCGACTTGCAGCATGTTCAGCTCTCCTCAGCGACCGAGATAGACTTCGATCACCCGCTCATTTTCCTGCACCTGTTCCAGCGACCCTTCGGCCAGCACGCTGCCCTGGTGCAACACGGTGACGTGGTCGGCAATCGCGCCGACAAACCCCATGTCGTGTTCCACCACCATCAGCGAGTGCTTGCCCGCCAGGCGCTTGAACAGCTCGGCGGTGAATTCGGTTTCGGCGTCGGTCATGCCCGCCACTGGTTCATCCAGCAGCAACAATTGCGGGTCCTGCATCAGCAGCATGCCGATTTCCAGGAACTGCTTCTGACCGTGGGACAGCAACCCGGCCTGACGCTCTGCTGAGGCGGTCAGGCGGATGGTGTCGAGCACTTCGTCGATACGGTCTTTCTGCTCGCCACTCAAGCGTGCGCGCAGGCTGGCCCACACGGACTTGTCGGTCTTCTGCGCCAGCTCCAGGTTCTCGAACACGCTCAGGGCTTCGAACACCGTGGGTTTCTGGAACTTGCGGCCGATGCCGGCCTGGGCGATCTGCACTTCGCTCAGGCGGGTCAGGTCCAGGTTTTCACCAAACCAGGCGGTGCCGTGGCTGGGCCGGGTCTTGCCGGTAATCACGTCCATCAGCGTGGTCTTGCCCGCGCCGTTGGGGCCGATGATGCAGCGCAGTTCACCGACGCCGATATAGAGGTTGAGGTTGTTGAGCGCCTTGAAGCCATCAAAGCTGACGCTGATATCTTCCAGGGTCAGGATGGTGCCATGGCGCGTGTTGAGGCCCTTGCCGGCCACTTGGCCGAGGCCGATGGCTTCGCGGCCGGCGCCTGCATCGAAAATAGGTTCAAGCATGACGTTCCTCATTTCTTCAGCAGGCCGATGACGCCCTTGGGCAGGTACAGGGTGACGATGATGAACAGCGCGCCGAGAAAGAACAGCCAGTATTCCGGAAAGGCCACGGTGAACCAGCTCTTCATGCCATTGACCACGCCAGCGCCGAGCAGCGGGCCGATCAAGGTCCCGCGCCCGCCAAGAGCAACCCACACGGCGGCTTCGATGGAGTTGGTCGGTGACATTTCGCTGGGGTTGATGATGCCCACCTGCGGCACGTACAACGCACCTGCCAAACCACATAGCACCGCGCTCAGTACCCACACGAACAGCTTGAAGCCGCGCGGATCGTAGCCGCAGAACATCAGGCGGTTTTCCGCATCACGCAGGGCGGTCAGCACTCGGCCGAACTTGCTGCGCGCCAGGCGCCAGCCGATGAACAGGCTCGCCATCAACAACAGCACCGTGGCCACAAACAACACCGCCCGTGTGCCTGGCTCGGTAATGCCGAAGCCGAGAATGCTGCGGAAATTGGTGAAGCCGTTATTGCCGCCAAAGCCGGTCTCGTTGCGAAAGAACAGCAGCATCCCGGCAAAGGTCAGGGCCTGGGTCATGATCGAGAAATACACGCCCTTGATACGCGAGCGGAAGGCAAAGAAGCCGAACACCAGCGCCAGCAAGCCTGGCGCCAACACCACCAGGCACAGCGCCCAGAGGAAGTGCTGGGTGCCGACCCAATACCAGGGCAATTCGGTCCACGACAGGAAGGTCATGAACGCCGGCAACTCATCGCCGGAGGCCTGGCGCATCAGGTACATGCCCATCGCGTAGCCACCGAGGGCGAAGAACAGGCCGTGGCCGAGGGACAACATCCCGGCGTAGCCCCACACCAGATCCAGCGCCAGGGCGACGATGGCGTAGCAGAGGATCTTGCCCACCAGGGTCAGGGTGTAGGCCGACACATGCAACGGGTTTTCCGGTGACAGCAGTGAACATAATGGCAACGCCAGCAGCAGCGCGAGAATCACCACGCCCACCGCAATCGTCACCTTAGGGCCAGCCTTTTGCGTGGCCGTCAGCATCAATGGTTGGTTCATCAGTCGATCACCCGTCCTTTCAGTGCGAAGAGTCCCTGCGGGCGTTTCTGGATAAACAGAATGATCAGCGCGAGGATCAGGATCTTGCCGAGTACGGCGCCGATCTGCGGTTCCAGGATCTTGTTGGCGATGCCTAGGCCAAAGGCGGCCATGACGCTACCGGCCAACTGGCCTACACCGCCAAGTACGACCACTAGGAAGGAATCGATGATGTAGCTCTGGCCCAGGTCCGGGCCGACGTTGCCGATCTGGCTCAGCGCCACGCCGCCCAACCCGGCGATACCTGAGCCCAGGCCAAACGCGAGCATGTCCACACGCCCGGTGGGCACGCCGCAGCAGGCCGCCATGTTGCGGTTCTGGGTGACGGCACGCACGTTGAGGCCCAAGCGGGTCTTGTTCAGCAGCAGCCAGGTCAGCACCACCACACACAGCGCGAAGGCGATGATCACGATGCGGTTGTACGGCAGCACCAGGTTGGGCAGCACTTGAATGCCACCGGACAACCACTCCGGGTTGGACACTTCGACGTTCTGCGCACCGAACAGCAATCGGACAAGCTGGATCAGCATCAGGCTGATGCCCCAGGTGGCGAGCAACGTTTCCAGTGGCCGACCGTAGAGGTGGCGAATCACCGTGCGCTCAAGGGCCATACCGATGGCGGCGGTGACAAAAAACGCCACGGGCAAGGCGATCAGCGGGTAGAACTCGATGGCTTGCGGCACGTAACGCTGCATCAGCAGTTGCACCACATACGTGGAGTAGGCGCCGAGCATCAGCATCTCGCCGTGGGCCATGTTGATCACGCCGAGAAGGCCGAAGGTGATTGCCAAACCCAGGGCTGCCAGCAGCAAAATCGAACCAAGGGACATACCGCTGAAGGCTTGCCCGAGGATTTCGCCGAGCATCAGCTTGCGTTTGACTTGGGCCAGGCTGGTTTCGGCGGCGGTGTGCACGGCTGCATCGGTCTCGACGCCGGGGGCGAGCAGCGCCTCAAGACGCGTGCGCGCCAGTGGATCACCGGTGCTGCCCAACAGGCGTACGGCGGCAAGACGAACGACGGGGTCGGGGTCGACCAGTTGCAGGTTGGCCAGGGCCAGACTGAGGGCGGTGTGCACGTCCTCGTTGGTCTCGGCGGCGACCTGCTGATCGAGGAATTTCAGTTGCGCCGGTTGTGCGCTTTTTTGCAGGGTCACCGCTGCGGCCAGGCGCACCTTGGGGTCGGCGGCGAGCAGTTGCTGGCTGGCTTGGACGTTGTCGATCAGGCTGCGCAGGCGGTTGTTCAGGCGCACGGTTTTGGTTTCACCGTTGAGCGTGAGTTGGCCTTGTTCAAGGGCGTCCACCAGCTCGATGCGTGCCGGGTCGGGCTGGGTGGCCCAGTCCTGGAGCAGCTTCGCTTGTTGGCTGGGGTTGGCAGCCAGGAAGTCTTCGGCATCGCTGGCGTGTGCCGCCAAGGGCAGCAACAGCAGGGCCATAAGGATGAAGCGGTAAAAGGCAGTGGGCATAACAAAATGTCCTGATCATTCACGGACGGTGTGGGAGCTGGCTTGCCAGCGATGGCGATTTCAAGGACGCCATCGCCGACAAGCCGGCTCCTACAGAGATTTAGTTGCTCTTGACGGCATAGTCCGGCTTCTTGTCATTGCCGGGGATGTACGGGCTCCACGGCTGCGCCCGGATCGGCTCCTGGGTCTGCCAGACCACCGAGAACTGCCCATCGGACTGGATCTCACCAATCATCACCGGCTTGTGCAGGTGGTGGTTGGTCTTGTCCATGGTCAGGGTGAAGCCCGAAGGCGCGGCGAACGTCTGCCCGGCCAGCGCTTCACGCACTTTGTCGACGTCGGTGGACTTGGCTTTTTCCGCCGCCTGCGCCCACATGTGGATGCCGACATAGGTTGCTTCCATCGGATCGTTGGTCACAGCTTTGTCGGCGCCTGGCAGGTTGTGTTTCTTCGCGTAGGCTTTCCAGTCGGCAACGAACTTCTTGTTCACCGGGTTCTCCACCGACTGGAAGTAGTTCCAGGCGGCGAGGTTGCCCACCAGCGGCTTGGTGTCGATGCCGCGCAGTTCTTCTTCACCTACGGAGAACGCTACCACCGGTACGTCGGTGGCTTTCAGGCCTTGGTTGGCCAGTTCTTTGTAGAACGGCACGTTGGAATCGCCGTTCACGGTGGAGATCACCGCGGTCTTGCCGCCCGCCGAGAACTTCTTGATATTGGCGACGATGGTCTGGTAATCGGCGTGGCCGAACGGGGTGTAGACCTCTTCGATATCTTTATCCGCTACGCCTTTGGCATGCAGGAACGAACGCAGGATCTTGTTGGTGGTGCGCGGGTACACGTAGTCGGTGCCCAGGAGGAAGAAGCGCTTGGCGCTGCCGCCTTCTTCGCTCATCAGGTATTCCACGGCCGGGATCGCCTGCTGGTTCGGCGCCGCACCGGTATAGAACACGTTTGGCGACATCTCTTCGCCTTCGTATTGCACCGGGTAGAACAGCAGGCCGTTGAGTTCTTCGAACACGGGCAACACGGATTTACGCGACACCGAGGTCCAGCAACCGAACACCACCGCGACTTTGTCCTGGGTCAGCAATTGCCGGCCCTTTTCCGCGAACAGCGGCCAGTTCGACGCCGGGTCGACCACCACCGGCTCAAGCATCTTGCCGTTCACACCGCCTTTGGCGTTGATCTCGTCGATGGTCATCAGCGCCATGTCTTTGAGCGAGGTTTCGGAGATCGCCATGGTGCCGGACAACGAGTGCAGGATGCCGACCTTGATGGTCTCGGCGGCCTGGATCGTCCAGGTCATGCCCATGGCGGCAATGGACGCCGAAAGAGTGAAAGCCTTGATCAAGCTGCGACGCTTCATGGTGCGATCTCCGTGAACTCAAAATTGTTATGAGGGGGACAAAGTCGAGGAGGTGATTGCAAGCGCTGTGCCTAGTCGGGAAAGGGCATGAAATAGTCGCTTTGCCGCGTGTTGCGCCCGGGTTGCGCACCATCAAATGGCAGGGCGGGGTGCCAGGTGCATCGCGATGCGCTACAACGGGGCGCAGTCAGCGCTTGGGCATCAGTCCGATGAAAAACACCCCGCCAATCGCCGCCGTGGCCACGCCGATGGGCAGGTGTTCAGGGGCGATCAGCGTGCGCGCAGCCACGTCCAGCCATACCAGGCACAGCCCGGACGCAAGGCTACAGAAGGCCTCTGTGTCGGGCATCTCGCCGGTTTCATGCTGAACCCGAGGCAGATTCACGTTGCGCAAAAAAGCGCGACAGCACCAGGCGATCCAGTGCCCACACTGCAATCAAGGACGCGCCAACAAGAGGAAAAATGATCGCCAGGGCGAGCATGATCACCATCGCGGTTTTCCACTTTGGCAGGTCATGACGCAGCGGCGGAACGCCCAGGCCGCCTTGAGGCCGACGCTTCCACCAGATGACCACGCCGCTGACGGCGCTGAGCAGGATCATCAGGCAGATCAACAGCACGATCAGTTGATTGACCCAACCGAACATCTTGCCTTCGTGCAGCATCACGCCGGTCTCGGTGGCTCGCGCGACCAGGTTGTAATGTTCCCAACGCACATCGGCCAGCACCTTGCCGGTGTATTGGTCCACGTGCAGGGTGGCGTCATTGCGTGGGTCGTTGGCGAACACTGCGACGGTGAATACGCCTTCGGCGGTGGTGGGGAAGGTGATGCTGTAGCCGGGCTCGACGTGGCGTGCGTTGGCCAAGTCGACCACTTGTTGCAAGCGCAAGGTGGGCGCCGCCGGAGCTGAATGCATAGCGCCGTGGTTCATGTGTTCGGCATGGTCGCCTGACACCGGCATCGGCGTGTTTTCGATGGCCCAGGGCACGGTCTGTTGGCTGGCCGTATTGAGCACGCGCGCCTGTTGGTCCGACTGCGGCACGTTGTTCCACATCGCCGCCGGGAAGGTGTTCCACAGGTCGGCATATTGCTTGCCCCAGAAGCCGGTCCAGGTCATGCCGCTCAGCAGCATCACCAGCAACAAGGACGCGCCCCAGAAACCGGTGACCGCATGCATATCGCGCCAAAGCACCCGGCCACGACTGTTGAAACGCGGCCACAGCACACCCGCCGAGGACTTGCCGCGTGGCCACCACAGGTACAGGCCCGACACCACCAGCATCACGCCCCAACCGGCGGCGAGTTCCACCAGGCGATCGCCGACGGTGCCGATCATCAGCTCGCCGTGCAGGGCGCGGGCGATGGCTTGCAGGTTGTATTTCGAGTCCTGCTCACCGAGGACCGTGCCGCGATAGGGGTCGACGAACACGGTTACTTCGCGGCCTCTGTCGTGCATCACGAATTGCGCGCTGCTGGTGCTGTCGGCAGGGGGCAGGTATTTGCTGATCGCGGCGTTGGGGTAGGCGGTTTTGGCGCGTTGCAGTTGCTCGTCGGCGCTCAGGGCGTGCTCGGCGGTTTGGACCTTGAGCAGGTCGCCGTACATCAGTGGGTCGAGTTGGGGTTTGAACAGGTAGATGATGCCGGTCAGGGCCAGTAGCACCATGAACGGGGCGACGAAGAGGCCGGCGTAGAAGTGCCAGCGCCAGGCGAGGTTGTAGAAGGAAATCTTTTGAGTGCTCATCAGGGGCTCCGCAAGGCTTTGAATTTTTTGTGTCAGGTAGGCCGTCATCGGGGGCAAGTCGCACCGCCCCCGATGCTTTTTAGAAGCTCATATCCACCTTGGTCCACAGGGTGCGACCAGGCTCCTTGATGGCCTGCGGGTCACTGGCCGGGTAGCCGAACCCGGCATTGCCGGCCAGGTTCAAGTGCTCGGCGTAGGCCTTGCCGAACAGGTTGTCGACGCCGGTACTGACCTTGAAGTGCTTGTTGATGCGATACGCCGCGTTCAGCGAGAACACGCCAAAGCCGCCGCTCTTGTCGAAGTCCTTGCCGACCACGTTGCCCTTGTTCTGGTCGATGCGGTTTTGTGCGGCGACCACACGCCACAGCGCGCCTGCGCTCCAGTCATCCTCGCTGTAGGTCAGGCCCAGGCGTGCGTCCAGCGGGGGCATTTGCGGCAGGGCTTTGCCGTCGCTGCTGTTCTTGCCCCAGGCGTAGGCGAGGGTGGCGTCGGCTTTCCAGTTGCTCGCCAGTTTGTACGCTGCGCCCAGTTCGCCGCCCATGATGCGGGCGTCGACGTTGCGGGCCTGGGAGGTGGTGCCCATCATTCCCGGTCGGTAGTCGAACAGGATGAAGTCCTGCACCCGACCGATGTAACCCGAAGCCCAGGCTTCCATGTCTTCGGCTTTGTACTGCGCGCCGAAATCGAGCTGGGTGGTTTTCTCCGGCTTCACACCGTCGAAGGCATTTACCGAGCCGGCGGCGCCGGTGTTGGGCGAAAACAGCTCCCAGTAGTCGGGGAAACGCTCCGAGTGTCCCAGGCCTGCATAGAGGGTGGTGGGGCTGTCGGCCAGGTCGTGTTCATAGCGCACGAAGCCCGAGGGCAAGATGTCCGCGCGGGTGTTGTCAGCCGTCGGATTGGGGCGCTTCATCATGCCGGAACCGGTGCTCTGCCGGAAATCCTTGGCCGAGGCGCGGTCCAGGCGCGCGCCAGTGATCAGCCGTTCGCGGTCGGCGGCGTACCAGGTCAGTTCGCCAAACACACCATAGTTGTGGAAGTTGGCGTCCTTGACCCGTGGCAGGTCCTTGTAGGTATCGATGCCCATGCTGCTGCGCTGGCGGTGTTCGTTGGTCTGCGCATCCAGGCCGCTGATCAACTGCACATCGGCCCAGCGCCAGGTGGCCTTGATGCGCGTGCCGAGGGTGCGCCGGTCGACGTTGGATGCCATCGGCCCGGCCATCATGCCGGTGCCCGAGGGCGTGCGCAGGCTGTAGTTGTCCATCACATGGTCGGCGTAGTTGTAGTAGACCTGGGCTTCGACCTTGTCGAGGACTTCGCCAATGTTGGATTTTTCGAAACGCAGCCCCAGGCTTTCGCGCAGGAACTGCGAACCATCCATGCCGCGCCCGGCGTAGCGTGCTTCGCCATCGCCACGGCCGGCAGTGAGTTCCAGCAGGGTGTCGGCGTCGGGGGTGAAACCGACGGCCACGTCGCCGTTCCATTTGTCGTAGCGCGAGGCGACGGTGTCGTTGTTGCCGTCCTTATAGTCATCAGCGTGGGCCTGGTTGCCGATCACCCGCACATAGCCCAGCGGACCCCCGGCGGCGGCATCAATCACTTTGTCGAAACGCCCGTTGGAACCGGCCAGCACGCTAGCGTTGAGCCGCGTACCCAGCTCTCCGAATTGCTCAGGCTCACGCTCGAACAGCACCGTGCCGGCCGACGCGCCAGGACCCCAGAGCACGGTCTGCGGGCCTTTGATTACGGTGAGTTTGTCGTAGGTTTCCGGTGAGATGTACGAGGTGGGCGCATCCATGCGGCCCGGGCAGGCGCCAAGCATCATGCTGCCATTGGTGAGGATATTCAGGCGCGAGCCGAACATGCCGCGCAGTACCGGGTCGCCATTGGTGCCGCCATTGCGCACCAGGGCGAAGCCGGGGATGGTCTTGAGATAATCGCCGCCATCGCTGGCGGGTACCGGTTGGCGCGGGTCTTTCGGGTTGGTGATCACGGTCAGTGGTGAGCTGGGGGCGATTGCGGTAATGACGGTGGGGCTCAATTCATTTTCGTCGGCGTGAGCCATCGGAGCCAGCAGTGCGCCGCACAGAGCGGCGAGCACGGGAGTACATCCCAAACGGGTGTCAGCAGAAAACCTGGACATGACAAATTCCATCAATCAATCGTAAACAACACGGCCAGCAGCCTGCGGCTGTCTGTCTAAAGTCGGCCGGGGTGAAGTAACGCTGTGAAGTGCTTACGAAGCGATGGGCGGCGCGCGGCTGCGGGCGCCGGGGAAAATGCTTTGCCGGGCATGGCCCAGGCGCGTGGCGGGGGTGAGGGCGTTGGCGGGCGGCGGACTGCTCTGGGTGAAGGTTGAAACGCCGCCGGGCAAGGCGGGGCAGCTGTAGAGCAGGTCGCAATAGCCGCACTTGGACCAGAGGGCGTGGTGTTCGTCAGGGGTTTTCTTGTGATGGGAGTCGCCGTGGTCCATCGGCATGTCCATCGACATACCGGCGTGATGGTCCATCGGCATCGCTTGGGAAATCAGCGGACCGATAAAGATCATCAGCATGGCGAACAGGCTGATCCAACCGCCGCGCCTTACGCGGGCGTGTGGGGAGAGCCTGGCGCGAGGGGCGCCCATTACGTGTCAGTCTATTGCGGGTGCTTGTGTGCGTGGCCGGCCATCGGCGGTACTTTCTGTACCGACACTTGCACCGCGACCTTGCCGGCTTTTTCGAAGGTCAGGGTCAGCGGGAATTGCTTGCCGTCGGCCAACAGGCCGCGGTCTTTGAGGCCGAGCAGCATCACGTGGTAGGCCATGGGCGCGAAGGTCAGGTCACCCTTGGCCGGTACGGCGACGCTGGGCACTTGCTGCATCTTCATCAGGTCGCCCTGCATGACGTGTTCATGCAGCTCGGCCTTTTCCGCCACTGGCGTTTCGACGCTGAGCAGGCGGTCCGGGGATTCGCCGGTGTTATGAATCACAAAATAGGCAGCGACAGTCGGCGCATTCGGCGGCAACTCCTGGGACCAGGGTTCGCTGACCACTAGGTCACCGGACTTGTAGTCCTCGGCATTGGCAGCACTGAACACCGGCAGCAGCAACGCAGCCAGAAGCAGGGAAGATTTGAGCATGGCAGTTCTCCAGAACGGTTCTAAACGCAGTTCACTTGCGAAGAAAATCAGACCGTTGGAGAGGCGCGGGGGTTGAGGCTTGGCCATTGCTGGCGCGGGGTCGGGCTTTGCAGCCGGGGCGACGGCAAGCTCTGGGAGGTACTGAATTGGGTGAGATACAACTGCGGCACATGCCCCGGCAACGCCACCAACGGCGCCGAGCCCGAGCAACACCAGCAATGCTGCATGGTGGAATGATCGTCCTGCTGCGGCGCCGGAATCTCCAGCTTGCCCAGGCCGATGGTCTTGAGCGTAGCGCCATTGGAGGAGCAGAAACTGCCCCACAGCAACTGCTGCACCGGGTCCTGGGACTGTTGCATCGCGCTGGCCATCGGCATGGCAAAGGCGTTGAACAGCACTGCGAGGCAGGCGATCCAGGCGATTGCAAAGCGTTGACGGGCCATGGCGGACAATCCGTAGGGTTAAACGATCAGGGGGGTATTTAGCCTGATCGTAGGAGATAAGTAAAAACAGGGCATGTGGTTTGGTGTCGCAGTGCCAGTGGTTGAGGATAGACGGGAACTGAGAGGTTGCCGATATCAAGGACAACGCGGTGCTAAATGTGGGAGCAAGCCCGCTCCCACATTTTGGATTGCGCTCGGCTCGGATATGGAGTCATTCGACAGAAATATCCGACAAGCCTTTAAGGTGCCCCTAGGAAACTCAACCCCTGGTCTCCGTACATCGCTGCAAACTCAGCGGTCGGGCGTCGCGGCCCGGATTTCTCCAGACGCCGAAGCGTCATTGTCTCCTTTCAGTTGGCGTTTTTTTATCATCTACTGTGCGGCGCTATGGCGGCTGTGCGCGGGATACCTTCGGGTATGCCGGTGTTCTGGAGAATCGGTCCGCGAACCTGCGTACAGCTGCCACCCCCATCGCGTCGCGGCGATCAGTGGCAGCTCCTTTTTACTTCTCCGGAGCTTCACCATGATCAAACCCACTCCCAATCCCCCCGTCCGTCTCTTTACCGTTACCGACGGCATCAGCACCGAAGACCTGCTGGTCAACCTCAGCGAAACCCTCGCTTCAGCCAATGCGCTCAGCTGCGATCTTGCGTTTAACCTGGAAGGCTCGAAACGAGAGGAATTGCTCGGCGTTGCGCAGTTGATCGAGTTGGCGCAGTTGCTGGCGGACCGTTTGCACGCCGCATCTGCACTGTAGGAGCCGGCTTGCCGGCGATGAGGCTCTTGAGACTTGCGGTGAATCTGTGGGCCTCATCGCTGGCAAGCCAGCTCCAGGTCTGGTGTTGCACACTTTATGCTGTGGGAACTCCGTGGACCTGCATATCAACACCCAGGGCTTTTCTAATCACCGCAAAAATCGCCGCTAGATTATCCATGCTTGGATTGCCACTGGCTGACAGCATCCGGTGCAAGCTTTTACTCGGTTTTGACGTTTCTTTAGCAAGGCCCTCAAAGCCTACTGTGGCGTTGACCAGATCACGCAGAATGACACGTGAAACTTCTGGCTCACCATTGAGAAACAGCGTGGCAGCCTCATCGAGGAGAGCCTGGGCAAATTCAGGATCGCGCTGAGCGCGTTCGGCAATGGTGTGTTTGTAGCTGCGGGTAAGCGCCATGCTGGTTACCTCTGTTGTTTCAATTTCTTGTCACGCTGATGTTCATTGATCAGCGACTTCACGACTTTGATATCGCGCTTTTGACTGGATTTGTCGCCACCACCGAACAGTATGATTAGTCGGTGGGTTTCTCGTATCAGATAGATTCGCAGGCCCGGTCCCCAGTCGATGCGGTACTCGCCCAGCCCATCGAACCACTTGATGTTGCTGGTGTTGCCCATTTCGAGTCGAACCAAAGCGGTGGAAACTCGGGTGGCTGCCGGCACACTCAAAGATGAAAACCACTCATCGAAGGGGCTGGACTGGTTATCGCGTCGGTATTCTTCAATCTCAATCATTAGCCGTCCTGAAGGTAACAAATAGGTTACTAATCAAGCAAGCGAGCGATCCTGACTTATTGAATGAAATTTGCCAACGCGATGAGTGTTTCTTCAGGCGACAAGAGTTCCCGATCTACTTGCGCCAACACCGGCCGCTTCAACACCAACACCGGCACCCCACGCTCCCGCGCCACTTCCAACTTCGGCTCCGTTGCGGTACTACCGCTGTTCTTGCTGATCAGCACATCAATCCCGCGCCTTTCGAACAACGCGCGCTCATCCTCGATCAAAAACGGCCCCCGCGCGCCAATCACGTCACACCGCGCATTCCCCGGATACACATCCAGTGCACGCAGCGTCCAGAATTGCTCCGGCGGGATTTCATCCAAATGCTGCAACGGCTCGCGGCCCAAGGTGAATAGCGGGCGTTTGAACGGCTTCAACGCTTCAATCAACGACGCCCAATCACTGACCTCACGCCAGTCATCCACCGCCTGCGCCTGCCACGCCGGTCGGCGCAAGGCCCAGCAAGGGACGCCGCTCAACTGCGCAGCCTCGGCCGCATTGCGGCTGATCTGCGCCGCATACGGATGGGTCGCGTCGAGAATCAGGCTAATCCCCTCATTCCGAACAAACTGCGCCAAGCCCTCGGGCCCGCCGTAACCGCCCACCCGCACTTGGCATATCAGGTCAGTCGGCACTCGGCCCACACCGGCCAAACTGTAGATATGTTCCGGGCCCAACGTACGGGCAATGGCCAGCGCTTCAGTCACGCCGCCCAACAACAGGATGCGTTTCATAGCGGCTTGACCACTTCCAGCAACGTGATCGGCAGCGCCTGTCGCCACGTATCGAATTCGCCCAGCGGCTGGGCCTGGGCGACATGGATACGCGTCAGTTCTCCGCCATAACGCGCACGCCAGTCCATCAAGGTCATTTCGCTTTGCAGGGTCACAGCATTGGCGACCAGCCGCCCGCCCGGCCGCAGGTGTTGCCAGCAGGTCTCGAGCACGCCGTCGCGTGTGACGCCGCCGCCGATGAAGATGGCGTCCGGTGCCTCCAGGCCGCTTAAAGCCTCGGGCGCTTTGCCGCGAACCAGTTGCAGGCCCGGCACGCCCAGGGCGTCGCGGTTGTGTTCGATCAGGCCTTGGCGACCTTCATCCGCTTCAATCGCCACTGCACGGCAACTCGGATGAGCGCGCATCCATTCAATACCAATGGAGCCACTGCCCGCGCCCACGTCCCACAGCAGTTCGCCGGGCATCGGCGCAAGGCGGGCGAGGGTCATGGCGCGTACATCGCGTTTGGTCAGTTGGCCGTCATGTTTGAAGGCTGAGTCCGGCAGGCCGGCCAGACGTGACAGGCGCACAGCCTGAGGGTCAGACACGCAGTCGATGGCAACCAGATTCAAATCGGCGATTGGCGCGTGCTGCCAATCAACAGCCAGCCCGTCGATGCGCCGCTCATCCGTGCCACCCAAATGTTCAAACACGCTCAAGCGGCTCGGCCCAAACCCGCACGAAGCCAACAAAGCGGCAATCAACGCCGGACTGCGACCGTCATTGCTCAACACCAACAAGCGCACGCCACTGGCCAGATGCGCATTCAGCGCCGCCAGCGGCCGGGCGACCACGGACAGCGTCACCACTTCCTGCAACGGCCAGCCCAACCGCGCTGCCGCCAACGACACCGACGACGGTGCGGGCAAGATCAGCAACTCTTCAGCGGCCACCTGCCGTGTCAGACTCGCGCCCACGCCATAGAACATCGGGTCCCCACTGGCCAACACACACACCGGTTCGCCGCGCCGCGCCAGCAGCGGTTCCAGGGAAAACGGGCTCGGCCATAACTCCCGCTCGCCGCGAATACACACCGGCAACAGGTCCAACTGGCGCTGAGCACCTATAATCCGCGTGGCGCGCAATAGGGCATGCCGGGCATTCCTGCCCAGCCCCTTGAAGCCGTCTTCACCGATGCCTACAACCGTCAGCCAGGGCGACATAACAATTCCTTGAACGACATCCGACGGGCAGGCTTTTCATGCCGCCGGACAAAGCAGGCATAATACCGCGCCTTTACCCATCAACCGGTAGCCCCGTGAACCCAACGCCCGCTGTGAATACCTTGCGCCCCTCGGCTTGTCCGGGGTTGCTGCGTATTGTCCAGGCGTTGGATGGCGGCATTTGCCGGATCAAATTGGCCGGTGGTTCGATCCGCGCCGCCCAGGCCCACGCGGTGGCGGATGCCGCCCAGGCCTATGCCGGTGGGGTGATCGAGGCGACCAACCGCGCCAATCTGCAGATTCGCGGGATCGGCACTGAAGAACGCGCGCTGATTGCGATGCTGCTGGCAGCCGACCTCGGCCCCAGCAATGCCGCCGGCGACGACGTGCGCAACCTGATGCTCAGCCCGAGCGCCGGGATCGATCCGCAGATGCTCTTCGATACGCGCCCGCTGGCCGAACAGATCCTGAATACCCTGCAAAGCCACCCGCGTTTTCATGAGCTGTCGGCCAAGTTCGCCGTACAGTTGGATGGCGGTGAGGCGTTGGCGATGCTCGAACATCACCATGACCTGTGGCTGTCGGCGTTCGTACGTGGTGGCGAGACGCTTCTCGCATTCGGCCTGGCGGGCTGTCCTGGGCTGGATGCGCCGCTGGCCGCCGTGCCATTGGACCAGGGCCATGCACTGGTGGTGGCCGTGCTGGAAGCATTTCTGGACATCGCCACTCCCGAGCAGACCCGCATGCGGCATTTGTCTGTGGATAACTTGCTGAGTCATCTCACGCTATCGCTGCTACCAGCCGATGGCTTCAAACGACCTCCCAGCGGCGCTTTGCTGCACCTGGGCACTTATCCACAGCATCAAAATAACAAGCTTTACGTCGCCGCCATCGCACCCTTGGGTCGCCTGGATGCGACGATGCTCAAGGGCGCCGCACAACTGGCCAGCGAATACGGCGACGGCACGCTGCGTTTCACCCCCTGGCAGGGCGTACTGCTGCCCAACGTCGAAAAACCGCACGCCGTTACCGAGCACTTGGCGCAGCTCGGCTTTCTTTGTTCCATCGACCAGCCCCTGGCGCGCATGACCGCCTGCACCGGCTCCAGCGGGTGCGGCAAGGCCCTGGCCGACACCAAGGCCGACGCCGTGCAACTCGCTGCGCTGGACACAGGGCACAACGTGCATCTGTCCGGCTGCCCACGCTCCTGCGCCGCCGCACATACCGCGCCGGTGACCTTGCTGGCGGTGAGCCCCGGCCACTACGACCTCTATTTTCGCGAGGCAGCCCACCCCGATTTCGGCCGGCTGCACGCACGCAACCTTTCTATTGAAGCGACGGGCGCCTTGCTGCGCGCCCGCCCACGGAGCAACACCGATGATTGATTACATCCGCGACGGTCAGGAGATCTATCGCAACTCCTTCGCCATTATTCGCGCGGAAGCCAAGTTGGACCGCATCCCGGCTGATTTGGAGAAACTCGCGGTGCGGGTCATTCATGCCTGCGGCATGGTCGACGCCATCGACGGCCTGCAGTTCTCCGAGGGCGCGGGCAAGGCCGGGCGCGATGCGCTCGCCGCTGGCGCGCCGATCCTGTGCGATGCGCGGATGGTTTCCGAAGGTGTGACCCGCGCGCGTTTGCCGGCCAATAACCCAGTGATCTGCACCCTGCGCGACGACAGCGTGCCGGAGCTGGCGCGCGAACTGGGCAACACCCGTTCCGCTGCCGCCCTTGAACTGTGGCGTCCGCACCTGGAAGGCAGCGTGGTGGTGATCGGCAATGCGCCGACCGCGTTGTTCTATCTGCTGGAAATGCTGGATGCGGGCGCGCCGAAACCGGCGTTGATCCTCGGTTTCCCGGTCGGTTTTGTCGGCGCCGCCGAGTCCAAGGCAATGCTTGCCGCCGACAGTCGTGGTGTGCCGTTCGTGATCATGCAGGGCCGACTGGGCGGTAGTGCCATGGCCGCCGCTGCGGTAAACGCCCTGGCCACGGAGGTCGAATAATGCAGGCACGCGGACGTTTGATCGGCCTGGGTGTGGGCCCCGGTGACCCGGAACTGATCACCCTCAAGGCCCTGCGCCTGCTGCGTGAGTCGCCCGTGGTGGCGTACTTCGTGGCCAAGGGCAAGAAGGGCAACGCCTTTGGCATCATCGAAGATCACCTGGTGCCGCAACAGACGCTGATGCCGCTGGTGTACCCGGTGACCACCGAAGTGTTGCCGGCGCCGATGTCCTACGAACAGGTGATCAGCGATTTCTACGACGCCGCCAGCGTTGACGTCGCCGCACATCTGGATGCCGGCCGTGACGTGGCGGTGATCTGCGAAGGTGACCCATTCTTCTATGGCTCTTACATGTACTTGCACGACCGCCTCGCCGAGCGCTATGACGCGCAGGTGATTCCTGGCGTGTGTTCGATGCTCGGCGGTGCCTCGGTGCTGGGTGCGCCGTTGGTGTATCGCAATCAGAGCCTGTCAGTTCTTTCGGGTGTATTGCCCCGTGAAGACCTCAAGCGCCGCCTGGCGGATGCCGATGCGGCCGTGATCATGAAGCTGGGTCGCAACTTCCCGAAAGTGCGTCAGGTGCTGGAAGACCTTGGCCTGGCCGGGCGCGCGCTGTACGTGGAGCGCGCCACCATGGCGAACCAGAAGATCGTGCCGCTGGATCAGGTCGACCCGTCGTCGTCGCCGTACTTCTCGCTGATCATCGTGCCCGGTGAACGGTGGCAAGGTTGATGAGCCCGGCGATTGTCATTCTGGGCCAGGGCAGCCTGGCCACTGCGCGCAAGATCCAGCAGGTCTACCCCGGTGCGTTAATCCACGGCCTGGCCGGACGGGTAGACGGCGCGGACCAGACCTACAGTGAATTCGGCGCGACCCTGCGTCTGCTCTATCAGCAAGGCACGCCGCTGATTGCGCTGTGCGCGGCGGGTATCGTCATTCGTACCCTGGCGCCGCTGCTGTTGGAAAAAGGCGAAGAACCCGCCGTGCTGGCCGTGGCCGAAGACGGCAGCGCGGTGGTGCCGTTGCTCGGCGGCCTTGGCGGTGTGAACGTGATGGCGCGCGAAATCGCCGCTGCGTTGAACGTAGCCGCTGCGATCACTACCAGTGGCGAGCTGCGTTTTGGCACCTGCCTGCTCAACCCGCCTGCGGGTTATGAACTGGCCGACCTGGAGCTGGGCAAGCGTTTCGTCTCCGACCTGCTGGCCGGCGAAAGCGTGCGCATCGAAGGCGCCGCGCCGTGGCTGGACCAGGCCAACCTGCCCCAGGACCAACAGGCACGCCTGGCGATTCATGTGGGCAGTACCGAGCGCACGCCTGCCGCCAATGAATTGCTGATCTACCCGAAGAACATCAGCGTGACCTGCAAGCCAGGTGCGCAGTTGGCTGAGCGTGTGCGCACTGAGTTGCATGAGGCGGGCATCGCCGTGCAATCCCTGGCATGCCTGTTGGCCAGTGATACACAGATGGCCGAAGCGTCGTTGCATGAGGCAGCGTTGAAGCTGGGTGTACCGCTACGGTTTGCCAGCGTCACCCAGGACGTCGATATTGTCATCAACGTTGCCGAGCAACCCCTGGACCTGTCGCAAGTCGGCCGTGTGCGTGGCCGCTTGGCCGTGATCGGCCTGGGCCCCGGCGCCGCTGAGTTGATGGTGCCAGCGGTCAAGGCTGAACTGGCGCGCTGCACCGATGTGCTGGGTTACGAAACCTACGTGCGCATGGCCGGGCCCTTTCGTGACGACCAGGTGCAGCATTGCACCGACAACCGCGAAGAAATGCAGCGTGCCCGCCACGCCTTCGAACTGGCGGCCCAAGGTCGCTCGGTGGTTGTTGTGTCGTCCGGCGACCCCGGCGTGTTCGCCATGGCCGCTGCGGTAATCGAAGCCCTGCACGAATCCAGCGATCCAGCCTGGCATCAGGTCGACCTGGAAATCCTGCCGGGCGTTTCGGCCTCGCTCGCCACCGCCGCCCAGGCGGGCGCGCCGTTGGGCCATGACTTCTGCGTGATGTCGCTGTCGGACAACCTCAAACCCTGGTCGATCATCGAAAAGCGCTTGGATTTGGCCTCCCAGGCCGACTTGGCGCTGGCGTTCTACAACCCGATCTCGCGCTCGCGGCCGTGGCAGCTGGGGCGTGCCCTGGAAATCGTCGCGCTGCATCGCACGCCTGATACGCCGGTGGTGCTAGGCCGGGATATTGGTCGGCCGGGTCAGACCCTGCGCGTCACTACGCTGGGGCAACTGACGCCGGAGCAGGTGGACATGCGCACCATGGTGCTGATCGGCTCCACCACCACCGTCACCTTCCCGCGTGCTGGTGGCGGTGAATGGGTGTACACGCCGCGTTGGTACGGCGAGAAACCTGCTTCCTGAAAATGGCCCCTCGGGTGTCTGAAAACTCCGAATGACCCAGGGATTTTCCTGGCGTTGTCCGGGGTTTTTCTTTTTTCTGCGACGAAATCCGCAAGCCCGCCAGACACCGCCCCCGTTATTGCTGGGTTGCACGGTTTGACGGGGTGCGCCAAGGGATGTTTATCGTCTGGAAAACCCTGCAGCCAGTGGACTAGGGTGGACATAAGCCCCGAGTTGGGGTGCTTGTGGAGAACCAAGATGGAGCGACATCACAGAAGGATCAACAATAAAAAAAGGCGCAAGTTGATTGCCGCCTACAAACTACCGGGGGCGCCCGGAAAACGTGCGGCTTTACCGCTGGACACCGAGGACGACTTCAACGCGGCCGTGGTCAACAACAGCGTAATTTCGTTTGCTGAAGGCCTATCGAGTCTGAATCGGGAATACGTGCGTAAAAGTTATCTGCTGGCCAGCAGCTACGTCAGCGATGTATTGAAAGTGCACCGCGGTACCGAGGATTGGTACGACGAATTCATCAAAGTGATGGTCAGCCTGGGGTGGCTGCCGGTGCGCAGCCGTTTCGAGCGGGTTTCAGGTGCGGGCAAGGGCCTGACTGTGCAGTTGGCGGCGCTGAACATTATTGCCGCCGTGTTGGCGTCGAGCACGTTGTCCGGGCCGCTGCTGACGGCGTTGCCGAAACTGGCGGCCGATGCATTGGAGGCGTTGAAGCAGACGCCTGCGTCTTTCGAGCTGTTCAAACGCAACAGCTCTGTGCACCAGGGCGCTGACTTCGGCCTGGCATCCTGTGTGCAAACAGACGGCGAACTGATGATGGTGCTGGTGACCTACAGCAGCCATGGCGTGAGCAAACAGGTGGGTCTGCCTTTCCTGGAATGGGACAGCTCCTCGTTCGAGGCCTTCAGCGGGCAGACATGCCTGGTGCTGAATACCTCGGTGGTCAACGAAAAGACGATCCAACTGATGCGCGAGAGTGCGGGTGACAAGGTGCAGTTGGCGATCGCCAAATACCGGATCTAGGGCACCAGGTAACCGCGTACACCGGTGAAGATGATTTGCGCGGCCAGGGCACACACGAACAGTCCCATCAACCGGCTGACAATCTGCAAGCCTTGGTCGCCTAAGATGCGTTCGATCCGGTTGGACAGGTACAGCACCACGCCCACCGTAAGGCTGGCCAGGGCAATGCTGAGGATGGCGGTGAGCTTGTCGTCCCAGTGTGGCTGGCTCACGCCCATCACCAACAGTGCGCCGATGGTGCCGGGGCCGACGGTAAGGGGGATGGTCAGCGGCACGATGGTCACGTCTTGCTGCACGTTGTCGGTCTGCACCGCCGACTTGCCCTGGGCCATGCCCAGGGCGGAAATGAACAGCACGCTGCCGGCGCCGATGCGGAAGGCGTCGACGGTGATGCCAAACACGCTGAAAATTACGCGGCCGAACAGGTAGAGCAGCACGCTCGATACCAGGGTCGCCAACGCCACCTTCCACGCCAGGCGGCGCCGTTCTTTGCTCGAGTAGCCACGGGTGAGGCTGATAAAGCAGGACAGCACGAAGAACGGGCTGTAGAGCACCAGCATTTTCAGGTAGACGCTGAATAACACGTGGAGCATGTGAGTGGCTCGCGGGCGGAAAAAGTGTGGGCAGTCTATCAGGCGAAACAAATCAAATGTGGGAGCTGGCTTTTGTGGTGAGCGGGCTTGCCCCGCGCTGGGCTGCGAAGCGGCCCCAATAAGTACGCCGCGTTGTGTCAGGCAGTCCGCGGCGTAGGGTTTTAGGGCTGCTTCGCAGCCCAGCGCGGGGCAAGCCCGCTCACCACAGCAAGCCCGGTCCCACATGGGGATTGTGTTTCAGGTCAGGAGGGCGCGTGTTCGGGTCGTTGCTGACGCTGTGCCACCCAGAACTCCACCAGCTCACGCAACTGCGACAACTCCACCGGCTTGGCCATGTGCCCGTCCATCCCGGCCTGGCGTGCACGCTCTTTATGTTCCGACAGAATGTGTGCCGTCAGCGCCACCACCGGCGTGCGAATACGCTGGTGGCTGACTTCCCATGCGCGCAGTTGTTGAGTCGCCGAAAAGCCATCGAGGATCGGCATTTCACAGTCCATCAGCACCAGGTCATAACGTTGGGCCTTCATCGCCTCCAGCGCCTCTTCGCCATTGCTGGCGGTGTCGGGGTTGAGGTTGAGCTTGCCGAGCATGCCACGGATCACCTTGGTGGAGATGCTGTTGTCTTCGGCCACCAGGATGCGGAAATCCGTCGGCACGGTGATGGCGGCCGGGGCATTGAGGACCGGGCGGGGTGGAACGTTGCCCTTGCTGCGCTGGGTCAGTTCGTCGGCCAGGGTGGTCTTGAGCGTGTAGCCCGCCACGGGTTTGGCGAGGATGCGCTTGATCCCGCAATTGCGCGCGATGATCTTGCTCGGCGCGTTGCTGATACCGGTGAGCATGATCAACAGGATGTCGTGGTTCAGGCTTGGGTCTTCCTTGATCTTCGCCGCCAGTTGCATGCCGGTCATGCCGGGCATGTTCTGGTCAAGCAGCACCACGTCGAAGTAATCGCGCAGGTGTGCCTTGGTGCGCAGCAATGCCAGGGCTTCCTTGCCCGATGGCACCGCGCTGACGTTGAGGCCCCAGGCCGAGCATTGCTGCACCAATACTTTGCGGCAGGTGTCGTTGTCGTCCACCACCAGCACCCGCGCGCCCTTGAGTGGGCCATCGAGGTCGGAGGTCGGGTGCTCCAGGCGTTCCGGGTCCAGCGGCAGGGTCAGCCACAAGGTGCTGCCCTGATGGCTGCCGCTCTTGATACCGAACTCGCCATTCATCAGCAGGATCAATTGGCGCGCGATGACCAGGCCCAGATGGCCGTTCAGGCGGGTGGCCGAGAAGAAATTCTTGCTGTGCAGTTCGCTGTGCAGCAGGGCGTCACGTTCGGCGGCTTCCATCGGCAGGCCGCTATCCTGCACGGCAATGCGCAGACGCGGCTTGGTGCTGCGATCATCCAGCGCGACGACGATCAGCACTTCGCCTTCGTCGGTCTTCTGCAGGGCGTTTTCCAGCAGGCTCAACATGGCCTGGCGCAGGCGCGTCGGGTCGCCGCTGATCACACGGGGCACTTGGGGCTGGATAAAGCTGATCAGTTCGACGTTTTGCTGCTCGGCCTTGGCGCGGAAGATACTCAGGCAGTCTTCGATCAGCGCGTTGAGGTCGAACTGCACGTCATCCAATTCGATCTGGCCGGATTCCAGCTTGGAAATATCGAGGATTTCGTTGATGAGCGTAAGCAGTTCATTGCCAGCACTGTGGATGGTCTGCACGTAGTCGCGCTGTTTTACCGACAGCGGCGTGCCCAGCAGCAATTCGGTCATGCCCAGCACGCCGTTCATAGGCGTGCGGATTTCGTGGCTGATCTTGGCCAGGAACTCGGCCTTGGCGGCGATCTCGGCATTGCTTGCCGCCAGGTCACGGCTGAGGCTGAAGCGCGCTTCGACAATCGCCCGCTGGCGTTCGCCCAGCGCCAGGCTCATCAACAGACCACTCAGACAGATAAACGCCAGCAGCGTCACGATCAGGCCCTGGGGCGAGACCATCGTCAGGCCCAACAGCGCCGGCAGGATGATCAGCGTGCCGATGTTGAACACAACCATCGCCGCCACGAACAGGCGTGCCGGGCGGTAGCCTTTCTGCCAGTGATAGGCTGAGACAAACAGCATGCTCAAGCCAGCCAATGCCACCAGGGCATAGGTGATGATGTTCAGCGGCAGGGTGTTGACGAACAACAGCAGCAGGCCGCACAGCACGATAAACAGGATGTCGGCCATCAACAGCTTGTTCAGCGGGTGTGGGCCCAGCGGCATGAAGAACCGGTAGGCAAACATCAGCCCGCACGGCGCGGTCAGCAGCAGGGCCAGGTAGGCGCCCGGCGTCTGGATCGCGTGCCAGTTTGGCAGCCAGGGGCCGATCAGGTTGAGCAGCAGTGCGAGGCTGAGCATCAGCAGGATCTCGCAAGCCGCCAGCCACAGGCTGCTGCGCGAGCGGTGGTAGGCGAAACGGGTGATGTTATGCAGGATCAGCATCAGCAGACAGCCGAACAACAGGCCGTAGATCAGTGTCTGGGTCTGGTCGGCGGCGGCGAGCACGGCCGGTTCCAGGGTGATATAGGGGCGCAGTTCATGTTCCGAGACCAGGCGCAGGTAGACCTCTAAAGGTTTCTGGCTTTGGGGCATGGGCAGCATGAAGTCACTGCTGGGTAACGGGCGCTCGGCCTGGGGCTGGCGTGTGCCGGTACTTTGTTGCTCCACCAGAGTGTCGCCGTCGAGTACATAGAGGCTCAGGTGGGATAAATCCGGGGCAAAGACCCGAAGTACTTGTTCGTGCTTGCCGGGTTGCAGCTTGAAACGCACCCACAACGCACCGTCCGGTTCGGCGGCGGTAAGGCGATCCAGTTCGATGGGGCTGAATTGATTGGTGTAGCGCGAGGAACGGATGTCGCTCAGTTGCAGGTCGGCCTGTTCATCAAGCAATACTGCCCAGCCACTGCCTTGCGCGGCGGCCTGGGCCGGGAACAAGCAGAGCAGTGTCAGCAGACTGACAGTGAAACCTATGGCGATCCTGAGCCAGCGCACGGCGAAATCCCTTCGTAGGTTGATGCACGGTTAACTATGCGCGGGTCGGCCGGCATACGGCAAGGGCCAGAGGCCCTTGCCTAGCCGAACGGATAGCAGCTTACTGGCTCTCGCCACGCTCCCGCGCAATGGCGCGATAGCCAATGTCCTTGCGGTAGAAGCAGCCATTCCAGTCGATTTTTGCAGCCAGCTTGTAAGCCTGTTGCTGCGCGGCGTCGACGCTGGCGCCCATGGCGGTAGCGCACAACACACGGCCACCGGCGGTCACGACCTGGCCATCCTTGAGCGCAGTGCCCGCATGGAACACTTTGCCTTCCAGCGTAGCAGCCGCGTCGAGACCTTCAATCACGTCGCCCTTGGCGTAGTCAGCAGGGTAGCCACCGGCCGCCAGCACAATACCGACACTCGGACGTGGATCCCACTGGGCTTCCACCTTGTCCAGGGCCTGGGCCAGGGCTGCTTCCACCAGCAGAACCAGGCTCGATTGCAGGCGCAGCATCACCGGTTGGGTTTCCGGGTCGCCGAAGCGGCAGTTGAACTCGATGACTTTCGGGTTACCGGCTTTGTCGATCATCAGGCCGGCATACAGGAAACCGGTGTACACATTGCCTTCGTCGGCCATGCCGCGCACGGTCGGCCAGATCACCAGGTCCATGACGCGCTGGTGCACGTCGGCGGTGACCACCGGGGCAGGGGAGTAGGCACCCATGCCACCGGTGTTCGGGCCGGTGTCACCGTCGCCGACGCGTTTGTGGTCCTGGCTGGTGGCCATTGGCAAGACGTTCTTGCCGTCGACCATCACGATGAAGCTGGCTTCTTCGCCGTCGAGGAATTCCTCGATCACCACGCGTGAACCAGCGTCACCAAAAGCGTTGCCAGCGAGCATGTCGCGCACCGCGTCTTCGGCTTCCTGCAGGGTCATGGCGACGATCACGCCTTTGCCGGCGGCCAGGCCATCGGCTTTGATCACAATCGGCGCACCTTTTTCACGCAGGTAAGCCAGGGCCGGCTCGATCTCGGTGAAGTTCTGGTAGTCGGCGGTCGGGATCTTGTGGCGCGCCAGGAAGTCCTTGGTGAATGCCTTGGAACCTTCCAGCTGGGCCGCGCCAGCGGTTGGGCCGAAGCAATCCAGGCCACGGCTGCGGAACAGGTCCACCACGCCGGCAACCAATGGCACTTCCGGACCGACGATGGTCAGGGATACATTCTTTTCAGCAAAGTCTGCCAACTGCTCAAGGGCCAGCACGTCGATAGCGACGTTCTCGCACTTGGCTTCAGTGGCGGTACCGGCGTTGCCGGGGGCCACGAACACTTTCTGGACGCGCGGGTCCTGGGCAACTTTCCAGGCCAGGGCGTGTTCACGGCCACCGCTGCCAATGATCAAAACATTCATTTCAAAAACCTCGGATGACGCTGAATTCTTGGGAACACCACATTCTGTAGGAGCCGGCTTGCCGGCGATGACGGCCTCTGAATCACTACAAGCTTCAAGGGCCTCATCGCCGGCAAGCCGGCTCCTACAGTCGTGCTTTTAGTGGCGGAAGTGGCGCATACCGGTGAAGACCATAGCGATGCCAGCTTCATCAGCGGCAGCGATGACTTCAGCATCTCGCATCGAGCCACCCGGTTGGATCACGGCGGTAACACCGGCCTTCGCGGCGTTGTCCAGGCCGTCACGGAATGGGAAGAACGCATCGGAAGCCATTACCGAACCCACGACTTGCAAGCCAGCGTGTTCAGCCTTGATCGCGGCGATACGCGCCGAGTTCACGCGGCTCATCTGGCCGGCGCCGACACCAATGGTCTGGCGGTTCTTGGCGTAGACGATGGCGTTGGATTTAACGTACTTGGCCACTTTCCAGGCGAAGATCAGGTCGTTGATCTCTTGCTCGGTCGGCGCGCGTTTGGTCACGACTTTCAGGTCTTGGCTGCCGATCATGCCGATGTCGCGGCTCTGTACCAGCAAGCCGCCGTTGACGCGCTTGTAGTCCCAGGCAGCCGCACGCTCAGCCGACCACTCACCGCAGGCCAACAGGCGTACGTTGGCTTTGGCCGCCACGATAGCGCGGGCTTCTTCGCTGACGCTTGGGGCGATGATCACTTCAACGAACTGACGCTCGACGATCGCCTTGGCGGTCTCGGCATCCAGTTCACGGTTGAAGGCGATGATGCCGCCAAACGCGGATTCGGTGTCGGTGGCGTAGGCCAGTTCGTACGCCTGGCGGATACCGCCTTCAGCGTCCGGGCTGACCGCCACGCCGCACGGGTTGGCGTGCTTGACGATCACGCAGGCCGGCTTGACGAAGCTCTTCACACATTCCAGCGCGGCGTCAGTGTCGGCCACGTTGTTGTAGGACAGCTCTTTGCCTTGCAGCTGGGTCGCGGTGGCGATGCCCACTTCGGCAGGCTTGGCTTCTACGTAGAACGCCGCGCTCTGGTGCGGGTTCTCGCCGTAGCGCATTTCCTGGGCCTTGATGAACTGGCTGTTGAAGGTGCGCGGGAACTGGCTGCGGCCTTCGGTGGACAGTGTTTCAGCAGCCTGGTTAACAGTGCCCATGTAGTTGGCGATCATGCCGTCGTAGGCGGCGGTGTGTTCGAAGGCCTTGAGCATCAGGTCGAAGCGCTGGGCGTAGGTCAGGCCACCGGCCTTCAGGCTTTCCAGCACGTTGGCGTAATCGCTGGCGTTGACCACGATGGCCACGTCTTTGTGGTTCTTGGCCGCCGAGCGCACCATGGTTGGGCCGCCGATATCGATGTTTTCGATGGCGGTCGGCAAGTCGCAGCCTGGCTTGTTGATGGTGGCTTCGAACGGGTAGAGGTTAACGGCCACCAGGTCGATCGGCTTGATGCCGTGTTCGGCCATGATCGCGTCGTCGGTGCCGCGACGGCCGAGGATGCCGCCGTGGATTTTCGGGTGCAGGGTCTTGACCCGACCGTCCATCATTTCTGCGAAACCGGTGTAGCCCGCCACTTCTACTGCGGCCACGCCGTTGTCCTGCAGCAGTTTGAAGGTCCCGCCCGTGGAGAGGATTTCCACGCCCAGGGCTTCCAGCTCCCGGGCAAATTCGAGGATCCCGGTCTTGTCGGAGACACTGATCAAGGCGCGGCGGATCGGCAGGCGGGTAGTCTGGTCGGTCATTTCAATTTCCATCAAAAGCAAAGGAAGTCAGCAAAAAAGGCGACCGTTTTTACGCGGGCGCCTTTCTGGTTTGATTGAATGCTTACAGCAAATCGTATTGCTTGAGCTTTTTGCGCAAGGTGCCACGGTTGAGGCCCAGCAGCTCACTGGCTTTGGTCTGGTTGCCCTTGACGTAGTTCATCACGCTTTCGAGCAAGGGCGCCTCGACTTCGGAGAGCACCAGGTTGTACACGTCCGTGACGGAAGCGCCCTCAAGGTGGGCGAAATAATTGTGCAGCGCCTTCTCGACACTCCCGCGAAGGGTCTGGCCTTCTTCGCTCGGCGTGTTGAGGTGCTGTTTCAAATTGACGTTGTCGCTCACGGGTGTTGTTCCACTCACTAAAGTCTCGGTCATCATCGTCATGCGGCCACCCCCTCTCCGTCCCCTGTCCCCAGGCTCTTGTAACGCTCGCTGAAGAACTCACGAACGTTGGCGCACTGTGCTTCCGTATCATCCAAACGATTGAAGTGGGCGCGAAACTCCCTGGCGCCCGGCAGGGTTGCGAGATACCAGCCGACATGCTTGCGAGCAATGCGTACTCCCATCACGTCCCCATAGAAGGCGTGCAGGGCGGCCAGATGCTCTAGCAGAATACGTTCCACCTCGATCAGCTCCGGTGCCGGCAACACTTCGCCAGTACGCAGAAAATGCTCGATCTCACGAAAAATCCACGGCCGCCCCTGGGCAGCCCGGCCAATCAACAAGCCATCGGCACCAGTCGCGTGCAGCACACGCCGGGCTTTCTCGGCGGAGTCGATATCGCCATTGGCAAACACCGGCATCGACACCGCCTGCTTGATCGCAGCGATGGTGTCGTACTCGGCTTCACCGGTGTAAAGGTCGGCGCGGGTTCGGCCATGCACCGCCAGCGCTGTAATGCCTGCCTGTTCAGCGATCTTCGCCACTGTCAGGCCGTTCTTGTTGTCCCGGTCCCAGCCGGTACGGATCTTCAGGGTGACCGGCACATCCACTGCGGCGACAACGGCCTGCAGGATCTCGGCAACCAATTGCTCATCTTTCAACAGTGCGGAACCGGCGGCCTTGTTGCAGACCTTCTTGGCCGGGCAGCCCATGTTGATGTCGATGATCTGCGCCCCCAACTCCACGTTGGCCCGGGCCGCATCCGCCAGCATCTGTGCATCGCCACCCGCGATCTGTACCGAGCGGGGCTCGGGATCACCTTCGTGGATCATGCGCATCCGCGATTTGCGGGTGTTCCACAAGCTCATGTCGCTGGTGACCATTTCCGAGACTACTAGACCCGCGCCCAATCGCTTGCACAGCTGACGAAAGGGCTGGTCGGTAACCCCCGCCATCGGGGCGAGGATCAAGCCGTTCTGCAATGTATATGGGCCGATGCGTACCGCCGACATAGGACTTCCCTGTTGTGGGGCCGGATCATTAGAGTTCGAAAAAGGGTTGGCATGATACCCGCTCTCGATGACTGGATAAAGGCTGAATTGGATAAAATCTGAACAGTTATTTCTTTATCGCCACCGGTTTGGTCGCGCCCGGGAAAGTCAATAACCTGCCGTCAAATCTCAACCCATGCACCGATTCACTCTGGCGAGTGAAAGCTCAGGCTGTAGTTCACGGCTTTATTGCCCGGATCGAGGATATCCAGCGAGATATGGATCGGGGTCTGCGATGGCATTTCGCTTACTCCGGCCAACTCACCGCTGAGGTATTCGGCGGGTTTGAAGCGACGACTGGCAATCAGGCTGCCGTTCAAATCGGCAAACCGCAGCTCCAGCAGTGGGAAGGGCTGGGAGAAGGTCGCACGGTTGTAGATGATCGCGTCCACCACCAGTGCTCCTGCGAAATCCGGATGGCTGCGCACCACCAGGTTGCTGCTCTTGATGTGGGCGATATCGACCCGTGATGGCACCGTGCAGCCCAGTGTGGGGCACAGTTGCTGGAACCACGGGCGATAGGCGTCCTGGCGGGCCAGTTCGTCGAATTGGTAGGCGATGTACTGGCCTGCGAGACCGGCGGCGGCGATCAGTACCAGCAATAGCCAGATCAGACGACGGCCCAGGCTGGCCGGACGCTTTTGCGCGTAAAGGTGCAGCGGGTCGTCTTCGAGATCCAGCAGTTGGTCGTCTTGCACGCTCGTTTCGGCGCGCGGGCGCTTGCGACGGGCTTTGGGGCGTTCTTCGGGTTCTACGTCATCGGCCGATTGGGTCAGTGGCGTGAACGGCGGTTCGATGTCGTCATCGTCTGGCGTTGAGTGCAGCGGCGGCTCATCGTCGATATCGTCGGTGTGGAACGACATGGACGGTTCTGTGCGCTGCCTCGTCGCAGGTTCGGGTGCGTCTTCAGTGACGTCGATGCGCTCTTCAGGCGGCTCACTGAACAAGCTCGCTGCCCATTTTTCCTCTTCGGCCTTGACCGTGTCGCGGCTGGCGCTGAAGGATTCTTCCTTTTGGCGGCGGTCGATACCGGACTGGCGACGATCTGCACCGATCGGCAACGTGTGCTGAATCTCGCGGCGTTCTAGCTTGGCCAGTTCTTCGTCCAGGTCCAGATTGTCCAGGTCCAGCTCTTCGGCAGTCCACTGCTTCTGGCTGATGGCCCGCGCTGGTTCAGGCGTCAGCTCAACCGGCACGTCTGGCTCAGGTGCGGACGCCTGGTCGCGCTGCTCCAGCAACTGACGAGCGGCATTGAACACTTGCAGGCACGAACCACAGCGCACCACGCCGCGGGCCACGCTCAATTGAGCGTGGTTGACACGAAAGCGTGCTTGGCAATGCGGGCACTGGGTGACGAAACTGTCGGTCATGCGGCCATCCGATTCAGGCAAGCGCTCATTCTAGCGCCGACGACCGCTGATGCGTACCCAGCCATCGCGGTTGGCGATCGGATCCAGCTCGAAATCCTTCGCGTAGGCAGCGGCGACGTCTTCGCCCTGCTCGGCCAGGATGCCCGACAGCGCCAGGCGCCCGCCCGCCTTGACCAGGCTCGACAGCTGCGGCGCCAGCGAAACCAGTGGCCCGGCGAGGATGTTCGCGACCAACACGTCGGCCTGCACTTGGGGCAGTTGCTCCGGCAGGTAAAGCGGGAATTTGCCTTCAGGGATGTTGTTGCGCCCGGCGTTATCGCGGGAGGCTTCCAGCGCTTGGACGTCGATGTCGGTGCCGACGGCTTCTTTGGCGCCCAAGAGCAATGCGGCAATCGCCAGGATCCCAGAGCCGCAACCGAAGTCCAGCACATGGCTGTCGGTCAGGTCCTGGCCGTCCAGCCATTCCAGGCACAGCGCGGTAGTGGGGTGGGTGCCGGTGCCAAACGCGAGGCCCGGGTCCAGCAGCAGGTTGACGGCGTCTGGTTCAGGCGCGGCGTGCCAGCTTGGCACGATCCACAGGCGCTGGCCGAAACGCATCGGCTGGAAGTTGTCCATCCAGCTGCGTTCCCAATCCTGGTCTTCGATGACCTCGCTGTGATGCTCTGGCAGCGGGCCGCCGGTGAGCAATTCCATGTGGGCCAGTACGGCGGCGGCATCGGTGCCGTCCTCGAACAGGGCCAACAAATGGGTGTGGGACCACAGCGGGGTGGTGTTGAGTTCGGGTTCGAAGATTGGCTGGTCTTCGGCGTCCATGAAGGTCACCGACACGGCGCCGACTTCGAGAAACGCGTCTTCGTAGGTTTCGGCTTGTTCTGGGCTGATGGCGAGACGGACTTGCAGCCAAGGCATGGCGGGCACCTTTGAAAAAATGAGTGTGCAGCGGGGTAGGGCTGCGAAAGCGCGCAAGTTTACGCGAGCGGCGGGAGGGGTGTACACATAACAAATGTGGGAGCGGGCTTGCTCGCGAATGCGGTGAGTCAGTGAAGAGTATTTTAGCTTATGCACCGCATTCGCGAGCAAGCCCGCTCCCACAGGGTGATGTATCCATCCAGCAAAACCCAGGGCCCAGAAACAACAAAGCCGCCCGAAGGCGGCCTTGTTGGGTGGAGCACTTACTGGTTGGCCAGCTTGTGTTCCAGGTAGTGAATGTTCACACCACCTTCGCAGAAGCCTTCATCACGGACCAGGTCCCGATGCAGCGGGATGTTGGTCTTGATGCCGTCGACCACGATTTCGTCCAGGGCGTTGCGCATACGGGCCATGGCCTCGTCGCGGGTGGCGCCCCAGGTGATCAGCTTGCCGATCAGCGAGTCGTAGTTGGACGGAACCTTGTAGCCGCTGTACAGGTGCGAATCCACACGTACGCCGTTGCCGCCGGGCGCATGGAAATGCTTGACCAGGCCAGGGCTTGGGATAAAGGTTTTCGGGTCTTCGGCGTTGATGCGGCACTCCAGGGAGTGGCCGTGCATCTTCACGTCGTCCTGGGTGAAGGACAGCGGGTTGCCGGCGGCGATGCTGAGCATCTCCTTGACGATGTCGATGCCGGTGACCATCTCCGACACCGGGTGCTCTACCTGCACACGAGTGTTCATCTCGATGAAGTAGAAACGACCGTTCTCGTACAGGAACTCGAAAGTGCCCGCGCCACGGTAGTTGATGTCGATGCACGCCTTGACGCAACGAGCCAGTACTTCCTGGCGCGCTTTTTCGTCCAGGCCCGGTGCCGGCGCTTCTTCCAGAACCTTCTGGTGACGACGTTGCAGCGAGCAATCGCGGTCGCCCAGGTGGATGGCGTGGCCTTGGCCGTCGGACAGTACTTGCACTTCCACGTGACGTGGGTTGGTCAGGTACTTCTCCAGGTAGACCATCGGGTTGCCGAACCAGGCGCCCGCTTCGGAGCGAGTCTGCTTGGCAGCTTCGATCAGGTCTTCTTCCTTGTGCACCACGCGCATGCCGCGACCACCACCGCCACCGGCGGCCTTGATGATCACGGGGTAGCCGACTTCGCGACCAATGCGCAGAGCGGTTTCCTCGTCTTCCGGCAGCGGGCCGTCGGAACCTGGAACGGTTGGCACGCCAGCCGCGATCATGGCGTCCTTGGCCGACACCTTGTCACCCATCAGGCGAATGGTTTCGGCTTTCGGGCCGATGAAGGCAAACCCGGATTTTTCCACCTGTTCGGCGAAATCGGCGTTTTCCGCGAGGAAGCCGTAGCCAGGGTGGATGCCATCAGCGCCGGTCACTTCCGCGGCCGCGATGATGTTCGAGACTTTCAGGTACGAGTTCGTGGCCAGTGGCGGGCCGATGCAGATGCTTTCGTCCGCCAGTTTCACGTGCATCAATTCGGTATCGGCCGTCGAGTAAACAGCGACGGTCTTGATGCCCTCTTCCTTACAGGCGCGCAGGATACGCAGCGCGATCTCGCCGCGGTTGGCGATCAGGACTTTTTGCAGTTTCTTCGCAGGTTTCAACATCGAAGGCGCTCCGCGGTTCAAACGATGGTGAACAGCGGCTGGTCGTACTCAACCGGCTGACCGTTTTCTACCAGGATGGATTCGATGACGCCGGCTTTTTCAGCGGTGATGTGGTTCATCATCTTCATCGCTTCAACGATGCAGATGGTGTCGCCCACTTTCACGGTTGCGCCGACTTCAACGAAGGCTGGCGAGGTCGGTGCCGGGGTGCGGTAGAACGTACCGACCATTGGCGACTTGACCACGAAACCGTTCAGCGCAGGAGCCGCTGGAGCGGCAGGTGCAGCGGCGGCAGCCGGAGCGGCGGCTGGAGCAGCAGCCGGCGCCGGTGCTTGCATCTGTGGCGCGTAGAACTGCTGGGCCGGGGTCTTGCTGTGGCGGCTGATCCGTACGGACTCTTCGCCTTCCTTGATTTCCAGCTCGTCGATACCGGATTCTTCCAGCAGTTCGATCAGTTTCTTAACTTTACGGATATCCATGAAT
>Ga0209173_100109_pt1 | contig 93228 bp, 76 predicted proteins | sample SynthPrep_16_END_FD_187206 | JGI IMG/M metagenome (GOLD analysis project Ga0209173, IMG submission 187206) | Synthetic microbial communities from Ohio, USA - SynthPrep_16_END_DS12_MetaG (SPAdes) (version 2) | ecosystem: Engineered > Bioreactor > Aerobic > Activated sludge | place: USA: Ohio...
TGGACACCGCGCCACCGCTGATCCAGACGCCCGGGGCGCCGCTCTTGAACCATCCATTCAGGGAGTTCTGTTTCACAGACTTCTACCTTTCTTAAAGCGACGAGTATTTCTTGCGCAGACGCTGACGAATCAGCTCGGCGAGGGTGTTCATGATGAAGGTGAACAGCAGCAGCACCAGCGCCGAGAGGAACAGCACGCGGTAGTGGCTGCCGCCGACTTCCGATTCGGGCATTTCCACCGCGACGTTGGCTGCCAGGGTTCGCAGGCCTTCAAACAGGTTCATCTCCATCACCGGCGTGTTGCCGGTGGCCATCAGCACGATCATGGTTTCACCGACCGCGCGGCCCATGCCGATCATCAGCGCCGAGAAGATGCCCGGGCTGGCGGTCAGGATCACGACGCGGGTCATGGTCTGCCATGGCGTGGCGCCCAGGGCCAGGGAGCCCAGGGTCAGGCCGCGCGGCACGCTGAACACGGCGTCTTCGGCGATGGAGTAGATGTTCGGGATCACCGCGAAACCCATGGCCAGGCCGACGACCAGGGCGTTGCGCTGGTCGTAGGTGATGCCCAGGTCGTGGGAGATCCACATGCGCATGTCGCCGCCGAAGAACCAGGTTTCCAGGTACGGGCTCATGTACAACGAGAGCCAGCCCACAAACAGGATCACCGGGATCAGGATCGCGCTTTCCCAGCCATCCGGGACCCGCAGGCGGATCGACTCAGGCAGGCGGCTGAAGATGAAGCCGGCCACCAGGATGCCGATCGGCAGCAGCATCAGCAGGCTGAAAATCCCCGGCAAATGCCCTTCGACATACGGCGCCAGGAACAGGCCGGCGAAGAAGCCGAGGATCACCGTCGGCATCGCTTCCATCAATTCGATCACCGGCTTGACCTTGCGGCGCAGGCTCGGGGCCATGAAGTAAGCGGTATAGATCGCAGCGGCAACGGCCAGTGGTGCGGCCAGCAGCATGGCGTAGAACGCGGCCTTCAGGGTACCGAAGGTCAGGGGCGCCAGGCTCATCTTGGGTTCGAAGTCGGTGTTGGCGGCGGTCGATTGCCAGACGTATTTAGGTTCGTCGTAGTTTTCGTACCAGACCTTGCTCCACAGCGCGCTCCAGGAAACTTCCGGGTGCGGGTTGTCCAGCAGCAGCGGTTGCAGCTTGCCGCCGGCCTCGACGATCACACGGTTGGCTCGTGGCGACATGCCGAAGATACCGTTGCCGTCGACCACCTGGTCCACCAGCAACGTACGGTGGGCAGTGCTGTGGAACACACCGAACTTGCCGGAAGCGTCGAGGGCGGTGAAGCCTTTGCGACGTTCTTCAGCAGTGATTTCAACGATAGGCGCGGTGCCCATCTGGAAGGTACGGATCTGCTTCAGGCGTTGTTCGCCGTCCGGGTCGCGGGCCATGAACCACTGCGCCAGGCCACCGCTGGAGTTACCGATGATCAGCGAGATGCCGCCCACCAGTTGGGTGCTGGCCGTGACTTGCGCCACGCCGTCTTCCAATAACTTGTAGCGACCGTTGAGGCTCTTGTCCCGCAGGCTGAAAACGTCGGCCTGGGCGCGACCGTTGATCACGTACAGCCACTGCTGGCGCGGATCAACGAAGATGGCTTTGACCGGCTCGGTCATTTGCGGCAGCTCGATGCGTTTCTGCTCGGTGGTGACTTCCTCGGTCATCATGTTTTCTTCACGGCTGATGGACAGCACGTTCAGATGGGCACCACTGGAACCAGCCACCACCAGCGTCGAGTCGGTCGCGTTCAAGGCGACATGCTCAAGGGAGCGGCCCTGTTCGTCGAGGACGATTGGGGTTTCGCCGTAAGGGTATTCGACGGCGGGCGAGATGGTCTTCTTGCCGTCCGGGTACGACACTTTATAGGTGTGACGGAACACCAGGGACTGGCCGTTGGACAGGCCCAGGATCACCAGCGGGCTGCCGGGCTGGTCTTCACCAATGGAGGCGACTGTCACGCCCGCCGGCAACGGCAGGTCAACGCGCTTGAGTTCGGCACCCGTGTCAACGTTGAAGAACAGCGCCTGGCCCTTGTCGGAAACCCGCATGGCGACCTGGTTCTGTTCTTCCATGGAGATCATCAGCGGCTTGCCGGCGTCCTGCAGCCAGGCAGGCGCCAGGGCCTCTTCCTTGGTCAGGTTGGCGCCGTGGAACAGCGGCGCGACCACGTAGGCCAGGAAGAAGAAGATCAAGGTGATAGCGCCCAGGACGGCAAGGCCGCCCACCAGCACGTACCAACGGGTCAGGCGATCCTTTAGCGCGCGGATGCGGCGCTTGCGTTGCAGCTCAGGCGTATTGAAATCAATGCGCTTGGGGGGAGAAGTCGTCGTCATGGTGGAATTGGCCAGATCATTCATGCGCACACCCTAGCGATCCTGTATGACAGAAAGATGACAATGCAGTGACGCAAGAAATCCGCCGCGTAGCAGGGCTGGCAGCGGATTAAAAAATGGGAGGCAAGGTCCAGGTCTTACAGACCCCGCCCGGGCCTTGAACCGTGGGTAAACCGCGGTTCAAGGCAGGTTTACCGGCGGCTTATTTGCCACCTTCTTTCAGGCCCAGGTCAGCCAGTGCCTTGGCGGCAACTTTGGCTGGCAGCGGGATGTAGCCGTCTTTCACTACCACTTCCTGGCCCTGTTTGGACAGAACCAGCTTCACGAACTCGGCTTCCAGCGGGGCCAGAGGCTTGTTCGGGGCTTTGTTGACGTAGACGTAGAGGAAGCGCGACAGCGGGTATTTGCCGTTCAGGGCGTTTTCTTCGCTGTCTTCGATGAAGTCAGTGCTGCCTTTCTTGGCCAGGGCCACGGTTTTCACGCTGGCGGTTTTGTAACCGATGCCCGAGTAACCGATGCCGTTCAGCGAGGAGCTGATGGACTGCACAACCGACGCCGAACCAGGTTGTTCGTTCACGTTAGGCTTGTAGTCGCCTTTGCACAGGGCTTCTTCCTTGAAGTAGCCGTAGGTGCCGGATACCGAGTTGCGACCGAACAGTTGCACTGGCTTGTTGGCCAGGTCGCCGGTCACGCCCAGGTCGCCCCAGGTCTTGACGTCAGCCTTGGCGCCGCACAGACGAGTCGAGGAGAAGATCGCGTCGACTTGTTCCATGGTCAGGTGCTGGATCGGGTTGTCCTTGTGCACGAACACGGCCAGGGCATCCACCGCAACCGGGATCGCGGTTGGCTTGTAGCCGTACTTCTGCTCGAAGGCAGCCAGTTCGGTGTCCTTCATCTTGCGGCTCATCGGGCCCAGGTTGGAGGTGCCTTCAGTCAGTGCAGGAGGTGCAGTGGCGGAGCCGGCGGCCTGAATCTGGATGTTGACGTTCGGGTATTCCTTCTTGTAACCCTCAGCCCACAGGGTCATCAGGTTTGCCAGGGTATCGGAACCAACGCTGGACAGGTTGCCCGACACACCAGTGGTCTTCACGTAAGCCGGAATCGCCGGGTCAACACCAGCGGCCACCGCGTTAGCGGTCGCAACGCCAGCAGCGACAAAAGTCATTGCCGCCATCAAACGTTTCAGTTTCATGCCTTGCTCCTAGCAGATAGGGATAGTTGGATCGGGGCCAAGTATCGGTAGGCCGTGTGAACACTCTATGTCTGGAATATGACAATTAGATGAAAGGCCAGCATTTATGAAAAAGCTGACAGGAAGGAGAAACGCCAATAAATCCGGGGCTTGCGAGGAGGTTGGAGCGATTTCGTGGAAACAATCTGTAATCGTTGTAAGGCAAAATCTGTGGCGAGGGAGCTTGCTCCCGTTGGGTCGCGTAGCGGCCCCCAGAATGGAACCGCTGCGCAGTTCAACGGGAGCAAGCTCCCTCGCCACAAGGTTGTCCGGCAGTTTTCAAAAACGTGTCAGCGCCCGCGCTTCCACAGGTACCCACCCACCGCCATCCCCATCACGCACAGGGCAGCCACGTAGTAAGCAGGGCCCATCGGGCTTTCCTTCATCAGCAGCGACACCGCTAACGGCGTCAGGCCACCGAATACGGCGTAGGCGACGTTGTAGGAGAACGACAAACCGCTGAAACGCACCACCGGCGGGAACGCTTTCACCATGACATAGGGCACCACGCCAATGGTGCCTACAAACAGGCCGGTCAAGGCGTACAGCGGGAACAGCCAGTCCGGGTGAGCCATCAGGCTGTGATAGAGCGTCCAGGACGTTGCCAGCAACAAGGCACAACCGATGATCAGCACGCGCCCGGCACCAAAACGGTCGGCCAGGGCGCCGGAAGCGATACACCCCAGGCTCAGGGTGACGATGGCCAGGCTATTGGCCTGCAGCGCCACCGTTGGGCTGAAGTGGTAGATCGTTTGCAGCACGGTCGGCGTCATCAGGATAACCACGACCACACCGGCCGACAGCAGCCAGGTCAACAGCATCGACAGTACGATGGCGCCACGATGGTCACGCAACACCGCGCGCAACGGCAGCTCGGCCGCCAGGGTCTTGCGCTGCTGCATCTCGGCGAAGATCGGGGTTTCGTGCAGCCAGCGACGCAGGTACACCGACAACAGGCCGAACACCCCCCCCAGCAGGAACGGAATGCGCCAGGCGTAATCCGACACCTGTTCCGGGCTGTAGAGCGTGTTGATGGCGGTGGCCACCAGCGAACCCAACAGAATGCCGGCCGTCAGGCCGCTGGTCAGGGTGCCGCAGGCATAACCGATGTGACGGGGCGGCACGTGCTCGGACACGAACACCCACGCGCCCGGCACTTCACCGCCAATCGCCGCGCCCTGGATCACGCGCATCAGCAGCAACAGGATCGGCGCCCACAGGCCGATCTGCGCGTAGGTCGGCAGCAGGCCCATGATCAGGGTCGGCACGGCCATCATGAAGATGCTCAGGGTGAACATCTTCTTGCGCCCCAGCAGGTCGCCGAAGTGCGCCATGATGATCCCGCCCAGCGGCCGCGCCAGGTAGCCGGCAGCGAAGATGCCGAAAGTCTGCATCATGCGCAGCCATTCGGGCATGTCCGCCGGGAAGAACAGTTTCCCGACTACCGTCGCAAAAAACACGAAGATGATGAAGTCGTAGAACTCCAGCGCCCCGCCCAAGGCAGACAGCGACAGGGTTTTGTAGTCGTTGCGGGTCAGCGGGCGCGACGGTTGCGCACTGCTTGCGGGCACGGAGGACATGGCAAGGCTTCTCTTATAGTAGTCAGGACGGCAAGCCCGGGACTTGCGGCAGGCTTGGCAAGATAGCAAATCGCTTGAAAAAGCACAGCGTTGAGCCGTTAACAGTTCAGATCCGCGAAATATTTCCGTAGCAGACGTGCAATTAATATGAGCAGGAGCACAGTTGCCGGAAAAAGCCGCGATACAGCGTCTATTTACCGACCAAATGAGCGTCGGGAGGTCGTCGTGGCGCCGACGGCTCGATATACTCGGCCCTTGCAAGCGCCAGACCCGCATCCTTGAGGGGCTGCTGTGCCAAAACGCCGTTGGTTATACACCAGCCGATTTGGCAGAGTTTCCCTTTAGTACGCCTTACGAGAAACGCATCGAGCGGTGTATGTTGGTGCTGAAACGTTTTTCCAGAAGACGGCTATCCACTTGAAATACCCATGAAGCGTCACGGGTCAGAGGCACCGGCATGATCGAACTCGAACAAGAAGATCCTATCCCGCAAGGCGATCTCGCCCTGCAAATCACCGCACTCCCGCGTGAAACCAACGGTTTCGGCGACATCTTCGGCGGCTGGCTGGTCGCGCAGATGGACCTGGCCGGCACCGCCATGGCGAGCAAGGTTGCCGGTGGCCGCGTAGCCACCGTGGCGATTGATCGCATGGCATTCCTGGTGCCCGTGGCCGTCGGCGCGCAGTTGTCCTTCTACACCCAGGCCCTGGAAATCGGCCGCAGCTCGATCCAGATGATGGTCGAAGTGTGGAGCGACGACCCGCTGTCCAGCGAATGGCGCAAAGTCACCGAGGCGGTGTTTGTGTTCGTTGCCATCGATGGCAGCGGCCGCACCCGCTCGGTTCCGTCGCGGGCGCGTTAAACATCGCGACGTTTTGACGGTCCATTGCCCCATTGTCTGCCATTGAGAGCGCGCGCCTATGTCTACGCCCAACATTGAAACCGTAAAACTGGATGAGCTGAACGCTTGGCGCATCCGCCACAACGGCGCCGAATTGGTGGTGGCCCAGCAAGGTGCGCATATCGTCAGCTACCAGCGCGCTGGCGAGAAGCCAATCATCTGGCCCAACGATCAGGTGGTGTTCAAGAAAGGCAAAGGCATCCGTACCGGCGTGCCGGTGTGCTGGCCGTGGTTTGGTGTGTTCGATCGCAACCCGCAGAGCGTCAAGGCCATGTACCAGGGTGCCGAGCCGGCCGGTGCCCATGGTTTCGTGCGGACCGCTGACTGGACGTTGGCTGGCGTTGAGGCCGAAGGCACAGCGCTGAGGGTTGAGCTGGAACTGCCGGTGCCTGAAGGTGGCTTCCCGGGTTGGCCGCATCAGGTCGACCTGAAGATGAGCATCCTGCTGGATGATCAACTGCACATCCGCCTGACCAGCCACAACCACGGCGCCGAGACCGTCAGCCTCAGCCAGGCGCTGCACAGCTATTTTGCGGTCAGCGATGTACGCAACGTGCAGGTCGACGGCCTGGACGGGCGGGACTATATCGATACGGCCGACGGCTGGACCCCAAAGCAGCAATCCGGGCTGCTGCACTTCACCGCCGAGACCGACCGCATCTACCTCGACACCCCGGCTCAAGTGAACATCGTCGATAAAGACTGGCAGCGCCGCGTTCAGCTCACCAGCACAGGCTCGCGCTCGACGGTGATCTGGAACCCGTGGACTGAACGTGCCAAGGCCTTCAGTGACATGGCCGACGACGGCTGGCAGGGCATGTTGTGCATCGAGACCGCGAATGTGCTGGACGATGTGGTGACGCTGGCGCCAGGTGAAAGCCATACCCTGGGCGTGAGCATCAGCGGTATCGCCCTGTAACCCCAATCAAAAATGTGGGAGCGGGCTTGCTCGCGAATGCGGTGTTCCAGTTAGTGCATGTGCTGACTGACACACCGCATTCGCGAGCAAGCCCGCTCCCACATTAGGTTCTGCATCAGATCAGAGATCCGATTCCTTGACCGCCCGCACCTTCCCCGCATCCAACGCATACGCCGCATCGGCCAGGTCATTGTTGACCTTCTCCACCTTCAGCGTGCCCGTCACCCACAGCGGCGTGTAGATGTCATCCAGCTTCAAGCCCTTGGGATAACGCACCAGCACCAACTGGTTGGGCGGCGGTGGCGGAACGTGGATGCAGGCGCCCGGATAAGGCACCAGGAAGAACAGCGTGCTGCGGCCCTTGGCGTCGGTTTCCAGCGGCACGGGGTAGCCGCCAATGCGAATATTCTTGCCGTTCATGGCAGCCACCGTCTTGGTGGAATACATAACCGCCGGCAAACCCTTGCTCTGCTTCAGGCCACCCTTTGCGGTGAACGTGCCTTGGGCTTCCGGGGAGTTGTGGTCGATTTCCGGCATTTCTTCGAGGGCTTTCTGGTCCGACTTGGGCATCAGTTCCAGCCAGTCGGTTTCCGGCAGTTCGCCAGCGTGGGCCAACCCGGTGCATAGAAGAAGGGATAACAGGAGACGGCGCATGGAGAGGCTCGGCAAGGATTACAGTGCCGGCATTCTAGCCCTCTGCGCCTGCGCAGCGCAGAGGGCCTGGTCGCTAAATTACTTCTTTTTCAGCAGACCGTAGATCACCAGCAGCACCACGGCACCCACCAGCGCACCAATGAAGCCTGCGCCCTGGCCAGCCTGATAGATGCCCAGTGCCTGGCCACCATAAGTCGCAACCAGCGAACCGGCGATACCCAGCAGGATGGTCATGATCCAGCCCATGCTGTCGTCGCCTGGTTTCAGGAAACGCGCCAGCAGGCCGACGATCAAACCGATAAAGATGGTCCCAATGATACCCATGGCATTTCCCTCTGATTGAAGTGAATTCAGTCAAAGCCTAGTCAGACTTTGGCTTCCTGCAATCAGAGGGTGGCGGGTACCAATGGTTCCGCCCGGCCTTGGGTTATTGCTCGGCGATCAGCGCTTCGACCTTGAGGATCTGCGCTTGCAGCGTCGCGCGATCCTTGCAGCGCAGGTTGGCGTGGCCGACCTTGCGCCCGGCCTTGAACGCCTTGCCGTAGTGATGCAGATGGCAGTCATCAATCGCGATCACGCGATCAACCGGCGGCACCACGCCGATGAAGTTGAGCATGGCGCTCTCGCCGACTTTTGCCGTGGAGCCCAATGGCAAGCCCGCTACCGCCCGCAGGTGGTTTTCGAACTGGCTGCACTCGGCGCCTTCGGTGGTCCAGTGCCCGGAATTGTGAACGCGCGGGGCGATTTCGTTGGCCTTGAGGCCACCGTCGACTTCAAAGAACTCGAACGCCATCACGCCGACGTAATCCAGTTGCTTCAGCACACGGCTCGAATAATCTTCGGCCAGGGCTTGCAGCGGGTGATCGGTGCTGGCCACGGACAGCTTGAGGATGCCGCTGTCGTGGGTGTTGTGCACCAGCGGGTAGAAACGCGTTTCGCCATCGCGGGCACGCACGGCAATCAGCGAGACTTCACCGGTGAACGGCACGAAGCCTTCCAGCAGGCAGGCGACGCTGCCCAGTTCGGCGAAGGTACCGACCACGTCGGCGGCGGTGCGCAGGACTTTCTGGCCCTTGCCGTCGTAACCCAGGGTGCGGGTCTTCAACACGGCCGGCAGGCCGATGGAGGCGACTGCGGCGTCCAGGTCAGCCTGGGACTGGATGTCGGCGAAAGCCGGTGTCGGGATGCCCAGGTCCTTGAACATGCTCTTCTCGAACCAGCGGTCACGAGCGATGCGCAAGGCTTCGGCGCTCGGGTATACCGGCACGAACTGCGACAGGAAGGCCACGGTTTCAGCCGGGACGCTTTCGAACTCGAAGGTCACCAGGTCGACTTCATCGGCCAGTTGGCGCAGGTGATCCGGGTCGCTGTAGTCCGCACGCAGGTGTTCACCCAGGGCAGCTGCGCAGGCATCTGGTGCCGGATCCAGGAAAGCGAAGTTCATCCCCAGCGGCGTACCCGCCAGGGCCAGCATGCGGCCCAGTTGGCCGCCACCGATTACACCGATTTTCATCAATCAACCACCTCAGGCAATGCGTGGGTCTGGATTGTCCAGGACGCTGTCTGTCTGCTCAGCACGGAATTTTTTCAGCGCCGCGTGGAACTGCGGGTGCTTGGCGCCGAGGATGCTGGCGGACAGCAAGGCAGCGTTGATCGCGCCGGCCTTGCCGATCGCCAGGGTGGCCACCGGAATACCGGCGGGCATCTGCACGATGGACAACAGCGAATCCACGCCCGAGAGCATCGACGACTGCACCGGTACGCCCAGCACTGGCAGGTGAGTCTTGGCTGCACACATGCCTGGCAGGTGAGCTGCGCCGCCGGCACCGGCGATGATGACCTCGATGCCACGGGATTCTGCTTCATCGGCATACTGGAACAGCAAATCCGGAGTGCGGTGGGCGGAAACCACCTTCACTTCATAGGGAATGCCGAGTTTTTCCAGCATATCGGCGGTGTGGCTAAGGGTGGACCAATCGGACTTGGAGCCCATGATCACGCCAACCAATGCACTCATCGTCGTGCCTCTTCTCTCTGGGCGCCCGCAGGCGCGTCAAAAAACAACAAGCCACGCGGGAAATCCAGCGTGGCTTGTTGTACGAATTAAGGCCGGTTGGACCGGCCGAAGGCCGCGCAGTATACCGTAATAACGCAGATAAACAGCCCCTGGAATGACCATCTGTCTTACACCTCAAACAGGCGGTTTTATTGACTTCCAGGTCAGCGAACACACCAGAAAACTAATGTGGGAGCGGGCTTGCTCGCGAATGCGGTGGATCAGCCACAGATGGGCTGACTGACACTACGCTTTCGCGAGCAAGCCCGCTCCCACATTTGATCTGTGTGGGCTCAGGTATTCTGCGCCGCGCCGCCTTCCAGCTTGCGCCACAACAACCGCACGTTCGCCTTGCGTACCAACGCACAGCGATACAACCGGATCTCCAGCGGCACATGCCATTGCGGGCCGCCGCACACCACCAGTTCACCCCGGGCCAGCTCGGCGCGCACGCTCAACTGCGGCACCCAGGCAATGCCCAAGCCCTCAAGGGCCATGCTTTTCAGGCTGTCGGCCATGGCGGTTTCGTAAATCGTGGTAAAGCGCAGCGCCCGCTGGCGCAGCAGCAGGTTTACCGAGCGCCCCAGGAAAGCCCCGGCGCTGTAGGCCAGCAGCGGCACACTGCCCTCGCCTTCCAGGTCGAACAACGGCTTGCCGTCAGCATCGGCGGCGCACACCGGCAGCATCTCGGTGTTGCCCAGGTGCAGCGACGGGAAGATCTCCGGGTCCATCTGCATCGCCGCATCCGGGTCGTAGAACGCCAGCATCAAATCGCAGCCGCCTTCGCGCAGCGCATGCACGGCGTCGCCCACGTTGGTGGCGACCAACCGCGTGGCGATGTTCAGCCCTTCGTTGCGCAACTGCGCGATCCAGCGTGGGAAGAAGCCCAACGCCAGGGAGTGCGCCGCCGCCACTTGCATGACTTCACCCTGCCCGCCTTCCAGGTGATGCAGGTGGCGCAGCACCTCGCCGAGCTGCTCGACCACGGTCCGCGCGGTGACCAGGAACAACTGCCCCGCCGCCGTCAGTTCGACCGGCGTGCGCGAGCGATTGACCAGGGTCAGCCCCAGCGCCGCCTCCAGGCTGCGGATGCGCCGACTGAACGCCGGCTGGGTGACGAAGCGCCGCTCAGCCGCCTGGGAGAAGCTGCGGGTGGCAGCCAGGGCGCTAAAGTCTTCCAGCCATTTGCTTTCAAGGTTCATCACATCCTCCCGGGGCACGCACCATTTTGGCACACACGTCCGTCATGGTAACGGGGTCACACCGACATTATGCCGTTTATGCATAGGCCAGTGTTTAACAGCATTGGCCCAAAATCTTGCGCAAGCCTAGCATTCACAGCGTTCCGGCCTAGCCCGGGTCCATATCGAGATGATTTCCGTCATGTCCTCCGCTGCATCTTTCCGCACAGAAAAAGACCTGCTTGGCGTACTCGAAGTACCCGCTCAAGCGTATTACGGCATCCAGACCCTGCGAGCGGTGAACAACTTCCGTCTCTCGGGCGTTCCGATTTCGCATTACCCGAAATTGGTGGTCGGCCTGGCAATGGTCAAGCAGGCAGCTGCTGACGCCAACCGCGAGCTGGGCCAACTCAGCGAAGCCAAGCACGCTGCCATCAGCGAAGCCTGTGCCCGTCTGATCCGCGGCGATTTCCACGAAGAGTTCGTGGTGGACATGATTCAAGGCGGCGCTGGCACTTCAACCAACATGAATGCCAACGAAGTCATCGCCAACATCGCGCTGGAGGCCATGGGTCACAGCAAGGGCGAATACCAATACCTGCACCCCAACAACGACGTGAACATGGCGCAGTCGACCAACGACGCCTACCCGACCGCGATCCGCCTGGGTCTGCTGCTGGGCCACGACGCGCTGTTGGCCAGCCTCGACAGCCTGATCCAGGCGTTCGCTGCCAAGGGTGAAGAATTCAGCCACGTCCTGAAAATGGGCCGTACCCAGCTGCAAGACGCCGTGCCGATGACCCTCGGCCAGGAATTCCGTGCCTTCGCCACCACCCTCGGTGAAGACCTGGCCCGCCTGAAGACCCTGGCGCCTGAGCTGCTGACCGAAGTGAACCTGGGCGGCACCGCCATCGGTACCGGCATCAACGCCGACCCGCGTTACCAGGCCCTGGCCGTCCAGCGCCTGGCGACCATCAGCGGCCAGCCGCTGGTACCGGCTGCCGACCTGATCGAAGCCACCTCCGACATGGGCGCTTTCGTGCTGTTCTCCGGCATGCTCAAGCGTACCGCGGTGAAGCTGTCGAAGATCTGCAACGACCTGCGCCTGCTGTCCAGCGGCCCACGCACCGGCATCAACGAAATCAACCTGCCGGCGCGTCAGCCAGGCAGCTCGATCATGCCCGGCAAGGTCAACCCGGTGATCCCGGAAGCCGTGAACCAGGTGGCGTTCCAAATCATCGGTAACGATTTGGCGCTGACCATCGCGGCCGAAGGCGGCCAGCTGCAACTGAACGTGATGGAGCCGCTGATCGCCTACAAGATCTTCGACTCGATCCGCCTGCTGCAACGCGCCATGGACATGCTGCGCGAGCACTGCATCGTCGGCATCACTGCCAACGAAGCCCGCTGCCGCGAGTTGGTGGAACACTCCATCGGCCTGGTCACCGCGCTGAACCCGTACATCGGCTATGAAAACGCCACCCGCATCGCCCGTATCGCCCTTGAAAGCGGCCGCGGCGTGCTGGAACTGGTGCGCGAAGAAGGCTTGCTCGACGACGCCATGCTCGACGACATCCTGCGCCCCGAAAACATGATTGCCCCACGCTTGGTGCCTCTGAAGGCCTAAGCGTTTGTTGCACCGCTCACCAGGTTGAGGGACTAGACACCTCTCACCTTTTGAGGGCCTGAAGGCTCGTTCTTCAGGCCCTTTTTTTTGCCTCAAGGTTGTGAAATGACGCCAATAAAAACTCCAAGATCGCCCAACAAACCCGCCTTGCCCGTAACGCCTTGGCTGAAACCTTTAATCGCCTCGTGCAGACGGATCACCCACTCCTAGGTATAGTGCCGCCCCTCTTCGCGTCAGCGGTCGTCGGTAACGAGACCCTGGGAAGCGCGAAACCGCATGAATAACAACACCCGCAAAAGGATTGGGGTCGAAGCGTCGTGCACTGCCTGGTGCCGAGCGATGCGTCGGACCGTCCTGCGTTTGCCATTAGAAAAATCAGCGAGGAACACTCCATGCTAGAAGTCATCAACGACTTCCTCTCAGGGAAAGTATTGATCGTGCTCATTGTCGGGCTCGGTGGTTACTTCACGATCCGCTCGCGTTTCGTTCAGTTGCGTCACTTTTTCCACATGTTTTCGGTGTTTCGCGACAGCCTGAAAAGCAGCGCCGGCCAGCTCAGTTCGTTCCAGGCGCTGATGCTCAGCCTCGCCGGGCGCGTGGGTGCCGGCAACATCGCAGGCGTCGGCATTGCCGTGACCCTGGGTGGCCCGGGCGCCGTATTCTGGATGTGGGTCACCGCACTGGTGGGCATGTCTTCGAGCTTTATCGAGTGCTCCCTCGGCCAACTGTACAAACGCACCGACGCTGAAGGCACCTACCGTGGTGGCCCGGCGTATTACATCCAGCACGGCCTGCACAAACGCTGGCTGGGCATGGTGATGGCGTTCCTGCTGCTGGTGACTTTCGGCTTCGCCTTCAATGGCCTGCAAGCCCACGCCGTCACCCACTCGCTGAACAACGCGTTTGGCCTCGACACCACCTACACCGGCCTGGCCCTGGCGGTGTTGCTGGGCCTGGTGTTCATCGGCGGGATCAAGCGTATCGCCTCGATCGCCGACCTGCTGGTGCCGGTCAAGACCCTGGTCTACATCGCGGTGACCCTGTACGTGATCGTGCTGCAATTCGACCACGTGCCGGCCATGCTCGCGACCATCGTCAAGAGCGCTTTCGGCCTCGACCAGGCCTTCGGTGGCCTGGTGGGCAGCGCGATCATCATGGGTGTGAAACGCGGCGTGTTCGCCAACGAAGCCGGCCTGGGCAGTGCGCCTAACGTGGCGGCAGTCGCCTCGGTTGAACACCCGATCGCCCAAGGCGTGGTTCAGGCGTTCAGCGTGTTCCTCGACACCTTCGTGATCTGCACCTGCACCGCGCTGCTGATCCTGCTCTCGGGTTTCTACACCCCGGGCTTTGAAGGCGACGGCATTGCCCTGACCCAGAACTCCCTGGCGGCGGTGGTGGGTGACTGGGGCCGGATGTTCATCTCGGTGGCCTTGGCGTTGTTCGTGTTCACCTCAATCATGTACAACTACTACCTCGGCGAGAGCAACCTGCGCTTCATCGTAGGCGACAACCGCAAGGTGCTGATGGGCTACCGCGCGCTGGTGCTGGTGCTGATTTTCTGGGGTTCCATCGAGAACCTGAGCACCGTGTTCGCCTTCGCCGACATCACCATGACCATGCTGGCGTTCGTCAACCTGTTCGCCCTGGCGTTCCTGTTCAAGATCGCCATGCGCATCCTGAATGACTACGACGGCCAGCGTGCTGCGGGCATCAAGACCCCGGTGTTTGATTCCAGCAAGTTCCCGGACCTGGACCTGGACCGCAAGGCCTGGCCGGCGAATCCGGTGAAGCCTGAGTCAGCCGCTCAAGCGACCGCAGAACTGAACGCTCAAGCGCAACGCTAAACCTAGATAGATGACACGCCGCCCGGCCTTGGGCATGCTCTGGGCCCGGCGGCGTTTTTCGTTCAGGAGATTCTTCAATGCAACCAGCCAACAACGTCATGGTGCTCTACACCGGCGGCACCATCGGCATGCAGGCCAGCGCCAACGGCCTGGCCCCCGCTTCGGGGTTTGAAGCGCGCATGAGCGAAGCCCTCGCCCAACTGAATATGCCAGCCTGGCGCTTTCGGGAAATGTCCCCGCTGATCGACAGTGCGAACATGACCCCCGCCTATTGGCAGCGCCTGCGCGTCGCCGTGATCGAGGCGGTGGACGAGGGTTGCGACGCCGTACTGGTGCTGCACGGCACCGACACCCTGGCCTATAGCGCTGCGGCCATGAGTTTCCAACTGCTGGGCCTGCCCGCGCCGGTGCTGTTTACCGGCTCGATGCTGCCGGCCGGTGTGCCCGACAGCGATGCCTGGGAAAACGTCAGCGGTGCGCTGGCAGCCCTGGGCGCTGGCCTGGCGCCGGGCGTGCAACTGTACTTCCACGGCGCACTGATGGCCCCGACCCGTTGCGCGAAGATCCGCAGTTTTGGTCGCCATCCGTTTGCCGCATTGCAGCGTAACGGCGGCGTCGCCAAGGCGGACATGATTCCGGCGGCGCTGCATTACCGCCAGCCCAAGGCGCTGGTCAATGTGGGCGTGCTGCCACTGGTGCCGGGCATCGCCGCCGCGCAATTGGACGCGTTGATCGACAGCGGCATCCAGGCGCTGGTGCTGGAATGCTTCGGCAGCGGCACCGGGCCGAGCGACAACCCGCAGTTCCTCGCCAGCCTGCAGCGCGCGCAGGATAACGGCGTGGTCGTGGTGGCAATCACCCAATGCCATGAAGGCGGTGTGGAGCTGGACGTGTACGAGGCCGGCAGCCGCTTGCGGGGCGTCGGGGTGTTGTCGGGTGGCGGGATGACCCGTGAAGCCGCGTTCGGCAAGCTCAATGCACTGCTCGGTGCCGGCCTGCCAGTGGCCGAGGTTCGCCGCCTGGTGGAACTGGACCTGTGCGGCGAACTCGCCTGAGGCTGATCGCCCTATATATCCACCCCCTGATCTGCCAGGCCGCTCCCTAGCATGAACTCCCCGAGGCATCGCCTCGGGTCGTTTTCATACGCCAGGGATGCCCGCCATGACCACACCCACCCCGCTCCGTCCAACGCCTGAAAGCCTGCTCACCCAACTGTGCCTGGGCCCCTCGTTTCGCGAGACCGCTTCGGTGCAGTTGCGCTATTCACTGCACACGTTATATCCAGCCTTGGCACTGGACCCGGATATCGTCCTGGTCTGCACACCCGCCTGGGGGGTTGTCGGTGACCAGGTTCAGCCGCTCGAACCCCGCTACCAGACCCTCACCGATATCCTGGCGCACCAGGCCGTATCGGGCATCCCGACCCTGTACATCGAGGGTGTGCATTTCTTGACCCAGCAGCCGCTCAGCGACCCACCGCTGCATTTGCCGGTGCGCATCGGCGAGGTCGCCCAGATGCTCAATGTGCTGGCGCCCGTCATGCTCTGTGCCTTCCAGGAGCAACAGCTCAATTACTGGAACCGCATGATCGAAGGCCAACCCCAGTGGCGCACGCTGTCCAGCAGCCTGCAGGCGGTGTGGAATGTCGATACCGTCGAGGGCTGGGACAGTGATGACTGTGCCATGGCACGGGTGCTGTACAACGCCCCCGACCAAAGCAACCGTCGGGCGACCGACACCTACGCCAGCAAGGCCTACCTGATCGATATCTGCCAGGTGGAAGGCAACACCCTGACCTCACTCAACCTGATGCCCATGGCCGTGCTGATCGGTACCCATCAATCGAGCTCGCGGATCCTCTGTCATTCGCTGGTCCATGGTTATCAGAAGTTTGCCACCCTGGAGAACCTGGGCAACGCATTGGGTACTTTGATCGTAAGTACGCAACTGCAATGGCGACTGTACCGCCCCGATGGCAACTTCTTTGACCAACAGGCCTGCGCACTGATCGGCATTCAGATCGAGGCCATTGCGGCCATTGATTTTCCCGCCCTGCGCCAGGTCGATGCCAACCCCGAACCGCTCGGCGCGCCGCCGGCCGTGCAGTCTCTGGTTGCCCGCCAGGGCCCCGGCCTCGATTGGTATCAAGCCCGGCTGCCCAACTGGCTGGCCAATGCCTTGAGCAGTGACCTGAACCTGTACGCCCGGCACTTGAAGGACCTCGCGGCGCTGCACAGCCAGAACCAGGGCAAGTCCTACCAGGATGACATCCCGCCGCTGCGCGACTACGCACTCACTCAACTGAAGGCCCGCATGACCGCCGACCATCCCGATGCGGCGCAACTGAACCTCAACGACCTTGAAATGCGCGTAGACAGCCAGGTGGTATGGGGCCTCTTCACCGTACCCGGGCAGGTCGAAACAACCACGTTCAGCCTGGCGGACCTGGCGCTGCAAAACCTGATCGCCCTGCCGCTGGGCAACAAGACCTTGCGTTTGCACAACGCAACAAAGGCTCCCGCGTGGCTGACGGTGGCCTACGTCGAACGCTTGATCAGCCAGGTCGATATCGGCAACCGCTACCCGGCACTGGTCAAGGCCAAGCTGCTGGATGAATCACTGGAGTCAGCCCGCCGCCAGCAGTTGTACCGCCAGCACCTGCAGGTGCAGCTGCCGTTGCTGGCGCTGCAATGCAAGATCCACCAGCAAGCGGGTATCGACGAACTCGGCTACCGGTACGTCGCGGCGCTGATGGAGACGGATGTTGCCAAGCGCCAGGTGCAAGGCCAGACCATCGTATTGCGCCCGCTGGCCTTTGCTCCGCAACGCCGGGCCGGAAACACCGTGGATGAAGTGGCCAACATGTTCGTCATCGGCCCTCAAGACTCGAGCGCGGGCCCTTGCCTGTTATACCGGCCGCTGTTCGACCAACCCTTGAGCCAATACCCTTCGCCCGCCAACTTGCTGTACACCCTGACCCAGGACCGCAACCTGCGCGATTCGGTGTTGGCCTGGCTGCCGGAAAGCGTGCGCAGCGACTACGTCAACTACGTGTTCCCTGGCGCATTGCCTTCGCCGTGGGCGGTGCTGCGGTTTCTGGTGGAGCCGACCAAGCTCTGGGCTATGTCCGGCCCCATGGCCTTGGGTACCCAAGTACTGCCTGGGGATCTGTTCGAGGGTTTGTTCCGCGCCAACGCCAAAGCCCTGGTGGAGCTGGCCGACCGCCAATCGGTGTCCAACACCGAAGCCCGCTGGGCGACATTCAAACGGGCCGGCTGGTTGCTGCTCAATGCTGCACTGCCGTTCCTGGGCCGCACTGCAGGTACAGCGGCGTGGATCTGGCAAATCATGGACCAGGTACAAGCCCTGGCCGACGCACAACAACGTGGCAAATCCGAAGACCGATGGCAGGCCTTCACCGAACTGCTGCTGAACCTGGGCATGGCCATCACCCTGCACGCCACCGGCCGCAACCACCCCGCCAGCCGTCGCCTGCCGGGCTATCAGGCGGAAAAAGCCCCCCTCGCCCCGGCCAAACCCAAGACCAGCGTGATCCAGCAACAGCCGAACATCGCGACCACCGAACTGCCGGCCGGCCATCCACAGTCGCTGCATGTACTTGGCGCCGTCACCCGCACTCCCAGCGGCCTGGCACACCTGCTGGATCGCTTCAAGGTCAGCAAGCCCGAAGGGCTCGGGCAGGCCAGCGCCCAGGTCGACGCCCATCAGCATCTCTACCCGTTGGGTACGAAATGGTATGCGCCTGTGGGAGAGCGCTGGTTCGAAGTGCAGCTGGACGAAAACGCCAACGTGCTGATTGTCGACCCGAGCCAACCCACCCACACCGGCCCACTGCTGATTCATAACCTCAAGGGTGAATGGTTCATCGACACGCGCCTGCACCTGCGCGGCGGCGGGCCGAAAATCATGACCAAGAAAGCCCAGGACCTGGCCACCGTCAAAGCCGCCGAGGTACGCGCAAAACTGGCGCTGTTTGAAAGCGGCAAGCAGGCAGCCCAGCGCCAACTGGAGCAGGCCCGCCAAGACATGAACAACGCCCCGGGCACCTCCGCCGACTCCCAGCGCCAGACTTACCTGGAAAAACTCGACACCCAGCGCAGCGCGTACGACGCGGCGCTGCAAAATCTGAAAACCTTGAGCATCTTCACCAACATGCCCGACTACCAGCCTCGGGCGCTGAGCTATTTGAAGGCCCAGCTCGATCTCAACCAGGCCGGCATCAGTGAAGTCCAGACCCGGTTCAGCCCCAAGCTCAAGACCGTGCTCGACCAGGTCGAACGCCAGATTGAAGCGCCCGGGGAACGGCATATCGAAGACGCGCGGCAAATGAGCGAGCTGATCCAGGACATGATCACCCGCCTCGACTACACCACCTCACGCCTCGAGCAACTCAAGGGCCTGGCCAGGGAGGGATTGCAACTGATCCAGGAGACCAGACGCCTGCTGCCGTCCTACACCAGCGATCACCTCAAGGCTCTGCAAGTGACGCTGGCGCGCAACCTCTGCGTGTCCGAAACCACCCTCGGCACCCATCCACAGGCCTGGACGGCGATCGACCAGATTGTCGACAAGGCGGCCATCGCGGTGCAAACCTTGAGCGACACCCTGGGCGAACGCAGCGAGTCGCGGCTCGATGAGCGCATCGAAACCCTGAGCAGCCTGATTGACCAGTTCAAGCACGTGGATGAACGCCTGGAAGACTTCCCCGGAGAGTTTCCCGGGACCGCCCAGGACACGCCGATCCAGCAGTTGCGCCAGCAATTGAGCGAATTTTCCCAGCGTGCGTTGAGCAACCTGACCTTGCTGCATGCCGAACGCGACATACTCAGGAACCGGCCAACCCCGCCGCCCACGCCGCCGCGCCCGCGCAAAAAATTCATCAAGACCCGCTTCGACGGCGTGCTGGTGGGCGAGCCGCGCCTGACAGAACTTGGCCTGGAGACCCACTTGGTCGACATCAAGTCACCGCTGACCGACACCGTAATGGCGACCTTTCACGAGAAACTCCCGGGCCTGTGGTTCCGGCATATCGAGGCACCGGCCACGCCGCCTCCCGCGCCCGACCTGGCAACCAGCTTGCGCGATGGGCAGGCATTGATCGATGGCTTGCCCACCCTCAACCAGCGGGCCGCCGTGCAAATGGGTAAGCCTTCACGCACCATCGAAGGCATCGAGCAGATGCTTCACCAGCACGCCATGCACCTGGAGCAAGCGAATCGGGACATCGAGCACGCCTTGACCCTGATCAACGCCACGGAAAGTGACACCACCTCCGCCGCCGCCCTTGGCAAAAAGCTCAGCCAGGCTGCCGAAGCGCTTTACCAAAAGGCTGCCCAGCATCGACTGCAACTGACCAAGCAACGCCCACCCACCCTCGACGGCGTGGAATGGTTGAAAAACCGCAACGAAATCACCATCAAGAAAACCATCAACCGTCGCCGCCTCAAGGCACCCAGCCCGGACTACCTGGACGAGTACACCATTACCGAGCGCTCCACCCGCAAGATCCTCTGGTACGCGCACTTTCACTATTCGGCCGCCTGGACACCGGCCAAGGCATTTATCTCGGCCCGCCTGAAAACCCCGGACGAATTCCGCCGCGGCTCTGCTGCCGATACGACTGAAGGCTTGAGCGAGCACCAACTGGCCGCGTTTTACCGCAGCGAATTCAGCCTCGACCAGGCCACGCGGGTATTCTTCGCGATCGGCTGATGACGCGGCGCGGCATGTAACTTGCTCGGTCCAGGGCAGTCTCCGGCGGGAATTGCCCATGTTGCACTCACACCTCACCACCCTCAACGCCGTCTCCCTGGTACTCGGCACCTTCAAGGCCCAGGGCATGCCCAGCGAAGCGTTGCTGGCCGGCAGCGGTATCTGCGCGGCCGACCTGGGCCGTGCCGACGCGCGTATCACCACCCACCAGGAGATGCGAGTGTGTGCCAATGCCGTGGCGTTGCAGCAGGATATCGGCCTGGAACTGGGCCAGCGCATGCATGTTTCGTCCTACGGCATGCTTGGCTATGCCCTGCTCACCAGTGCCACCTTCGGTGACGCTTTGCGCCTGGCCCTGTGTTATCCCGCACTGTTGGGAACACTCTTCGAGCTGAGCCTGGTGCAAGAAGAGGAGCGCATCTGGTTCACCGCCAGCGATTATCGAGAAGACCCGGCGCTGGCGATGTTCAACGTCGAGCTGTGCCTGGTCTCGTTGAAAGTCATCTGCGACGACTTGCTGGGCCAGCCCCTGCCCTTGCTCGGCGCACGCTTTGAACACGACGCCCCGGCCTATCGGGCCCACTACGCCGAACACTTCGATTGCCCGCTGCAATTTGAAGCCACGGCCAATGCGTTTGCCTTCGACCGCCGCTGGCTAGACCAGCCATTGCCCCTGGCCGACGCGGTAACGCACCAGGCCATGGCCGAGCGCTGCCGCAAGCAGAACACCGAATTCACCGGGCGCCAGGCCTGGCTGGGGCGCATTCGCCAATTGCTGGGGTCGCAGTTGCACGCGGCCCCGGGCCTTGATGGGCTGGCGCAGCAAATGAATTGTTCAGCCCGCACCTTGCGCCGGCACTTGCAGAACCTGGGGTGCAGCTACCAGGAACTGCTCGACGAGCTACGCTTCGAGCGGGCCAAGCAGTTGCTTGGGGAAGATGCACTGCCGATCCATCGGATTGCCGAGCAGTTGGGTTTCAGCGAGACCGCCAGTTTCCGCCATGCATTTGTACGCTGGAGCGGCGTGGCGCCCAGCCAGTTCCGGCCTTGATCCATTCAAGGGCATGGCTGCGCTATTGAGGGGCGAATTGCGGACAGACAATTTGGCCATATCGATCCCCTTTTGGCCGCTCCTGCCATTCTCATAAACCGCGCCCGCCGCAAGACTGGACCTCACCGATTCAGCCTGCGGAGAACAACAATATGCTGACGATCTACTCGGACGATCACCACCTGCACCATGGCCGGTGCGAGTTGATGGACGGGCAACTGATGCCGTGTTTCGAAATGCCCTCGCGCGCCGACCATGTGTTGCAACGGGTCAAGGACCGCGAACTGGGCCCGGTGCAAGCGCCTGAGGATTTTGGCCTGGCGCCGCTGCAACGTATTCACAGCCCCGCGTACCTGGACTTCTTCAAAGGCGCCTGGCAACGCTGGACGGCATTTGGCCAGGACGGAGACTTGCTGCCCTACACCTGGCCCGCACGCACCTTGCGCCGGGTCATCCCCTCCAGCCTGCACGGCCAGCTCGGCTATTACAGTTTCGACGGCGGCGCACCGATCACCGCCGGTACCTGGCAAGCGGCCTACAGCGCGGCGCAAGTCGCTCTCACCGCGCAACAGGCGATCCAGCAAGGCGCCCGCAGTGCCTTCGCCCTGTGCCGTCCGCCCGGGCACCACGCCGCCAGCGACTTGATGGGCGGATATTGCTACCTCAACAACGCGGCGATCGCAGCCCAGGCGTTTCTCGACCAAGGCCACACAAAGGTGGCCATCCTCGACGTGGACTACCACCACGGCAACGGTACCCAGTCGATTTTCTACGAGCGCGACGATGTGCTGTTCACCTCGATCCACGGCCATCCGGAGGCGGAATTTCCGTTCTTCCTGGGCTACGCCGACGAGCTGGGCGAAGGCGCCGGTGAGGGTTTCAACTTCAACTATCCGTTGCCCGCAGATTCTGGCTGGGACCGCTGGAGCGCCGCCCTGGAGCAGGCCTGCGGGGACATCGAGCGCTACGGCGCCGACATCATCGTGGTCTCGCTGGGCGTCGACACCTTCAAGGACGACCCTATCTCCCAGTTCAAGCTCGACAGCCCCGACTACCTGGCGATGGGCGCGCGAATCGCCCGCCTCGGCAAACCGACGCTGTTTGTGATGGAAGGCGGCTACGCCGTGGAAGAAATCGGCATCAATGCCGTCAACGTTCTCGAAGGTTTTGAGGGATTCGCCCAATGAACATGCTCAAGCATCTCGTCCTCTGCGCCGCCGTGCTGAGCGGGGCCGCGCACGCCGAAGAAAGAACCCTGCGGGTCTACAACTGGTTCGACTACATCACGCCCAAGGCCCTGGAGGATTTCAAGGCGCAGAACCCCAGCGTCAAGCTGGTCTACGACATCTTCGACACCAACGAAGCCCTGGAGGCCAAGCTGCTGACCGGCAACTCCGGCTATGACGTGGTGGTGCCGTCCAACGTGTTCCTGGCCAAGCAGATCGAAGCCTCGGTGTTCCAGCCGCTGGACCGCAGCAAACTGCCCAACTGGAACCACCTCGATCCCAAGTTGATGAAGCTGATCGAGGCCAACGACCCCGGCAATAAATTCGCCGTGCCCTACATGTACGGCACCATCCTGATCGGCTTCAACCCGGACAAGGTCAAGGCCGCGCTGGGGGCCAACGCCCCCGTGGACAGCTGGGACCTGATCTTCAACGTCGAGAACATCAGCAAGCTCAAGCAATGCGGCGTGGCGCTGCTGGATTCGCCGTCGGAAATCCTGCCCCTGGCCTTGCAACACCTGGGCCTGGACCCCAACAGCAGCAACCCGGCGGACTATGTCAAAGCCGAAGCACTGCTGATGAAGATCCGCCCGTACATCACCTATTTCCATTCGTCCAAGTACATGGCCGACATTGCCAACGGCGACATCTGCGTGGCGGTCGGCTATTCCGGCAGCTTCTCCCAGGCCGCCAACCGCGCCAAGGAAGCCAGGAACGGTGTGACCGTGGACATGCGGCTACCCAAAGAAGGCGCGCCGATCTGGTTCGACATGCTTGCCATCCCCAAAGGCGCCAAGGACCCGGAAGACGCCTACGCCTTTATCAACTACCTGCTGCAACCGGGCGTGATCGCGCCGATCAGCGATTTTGTCGGTTACCCCAACCCCAACAAGGACGCCACCGGGTTGGTGGATCCGGCGATTCGCAACAACCCCAACCTGTACCCGACCGAGGCGGCCATGGCCACGCTGTATACCCTCAAGCCCCTGGGACGTGACGCCGAACGAGCCAGGACCCGCGCCTGGACCAAGATCAAGTCCGGCACCTGATCGGTTGCCGCCGGTTGCGCCTCAGTGCGCAACTGGCGCGTGCCAAACCTGGCCCAAGCGCTTCAACGCCTGGCTGATCTGTGCCTCGGGCACGGCAGCAAACCCCAATACCAATCCGGCACGCTGATCCTGCGGCGTGAGTGAGTCCGGCAACCAATAGTTGCTCAAGCCATTGACCTCCACACCCACCGCCGCCGCCTGTTGGATCAGCGCCTGTTCCCGCGCCAGGCTGTCGACCCGCACGGTCAGGTGCAGCCCGGCCGCCACCGACGGCAGGCGGCCAACACCTTCAACGCCGGCGGGCCATTCGGCCAAAAGCGCATTGAGCCGGCTCTGCGCGGCGCGGCGCATGCGGCGTACATGGCGCTGGAAATGCCCGGTCGCCATGAACTCCGCCATCACCGCCTGAGTGCTGACTTCCGAGTGGCGCACGTCCACCGCGCGGCGCCGGGCAAAGGCCTGGACCAGGCCGGCCGGCAACACCAGGTAGCCCAGGCGCAGCGCCGGAAAGGCCACCTTGCCGAAGGTCCCGACATACAGCACCCGCCCCGTACGATCGAGGGCTGCCAGTGGCGCCAGGGGCGCGCCGCTGTAGCGGTACTCACCGTCGTAGTCATCCTCGACGATCCAGCCGCCCGTACGCTCGGCCCAGGCGAGCAACTCCAGGCGCCGGGCCAGGCTCATCACCACGCCGGTGGGGTATTGATGGGACGGGGTGACGTAGGCCAGGCGGCAACCGCCGAGGCGGTTCAAGGCAGCGCAGTCGATGCCCTCGCTGTCCACCGTCACGCCATGCAATTGGCCGCCCGCCACCGCGAACGCATGGCCTGCTGCCCGATACCCCGGATTCTCGATGGCAACCTCATCGCCGGGCTCCACCAGCAGCTGTGCACAAAGGCTGATTGCCTGCTGCGCGCCACTGGTGATCACTATTTGCTCAGCCGTGCACTGCATACCGCGAGAACTGCGTAGATAGGCCGCAATCAATCCACGCAGGCGCGCGTCGCCCGCCGGGTCGCCATAACACAGTTGCTGCAAGTCCGGCTTGCGCCAGAAAGCCGCATTCAGCTTGGCCCACACGTCAAACGGGAACAGATCGAAAGCCGGTACGCCCACCCTGAAAGCCCTCGGCGGACCACTGGGCGGAAGCGCCAAATGATTATTTTCCACCCGCGCCAGCGCACCGCTGTGGATAACTTGACTGGACGAAAACACAGGTAAATCCGGCCGTTTTGTGGATAAACCTGGGGATAAGCCTGTTGATAACCCTGTGGACACTTTTGTGGATAGTTTTTTTGCGGCCGTCGGTGTCTGCGGCAATTGCGCCACATAGGTGCCATCACCCACGCGGCCCTCAATAAATCCTTCGGCGTACAGTTGGTCGTAGGCGCGAACCACACTGTTGCGCGAGATCGATAGCGCCGCCGCCAGGTCACGGCTGGCGGGGAGCCGGGTGCCACTGACCAACCGGCCATCCAGTACTCGCTGGCGCAGCGCCTGATAGAGCTGGCGGGTGAGTCCCTGGCGGCGGTCCAACTCGATACCCGCCGGGTTGAACGAGAGCGGTGGTTCTAGCGCAGGCATGGAATTGGACCTATAAAATTGACTGTAGATGGCTCTTACAACGAACCAATAGCCTGCCTAGGATGCAGGCATTCGCCAAGGAAAATCTTCATGTACACACCACGCGCCTTTGCCCTCGATGACTTGCCTGAAATCCAGCAACTGATCCAGCACACGCGCCTGGCGCAACTGGTGACCTTGGGCGAACAAGGCCTGCAAGCCAGCCATTTGCCGCTGCTGCTCAACCCGGATGAAGGGCCCAACGGCACCCTTTACGGGCACATGGCCAAGGCCAATCGCCAATGGCAGGACCTGCAAAATGGCGGCGAGGCCCTGGTGATTTTTGCCGGGGCCGAGGCCTACGTCAGCCCGGCGTTCTACCCGGCCAAGGCCGAACACGGCAAAGTGGTGCCGACCTGGAATTACATCGCGGTACACGCCTACGGCACCGGCGAAGTGTTCACCGACGCCGAGCGCCTGCTCGAATTGGTCAGCGCCCTCACCGACCGCCATGAAGGCAATCGCGCCCAACCCTGGAAAGTCAGCGACGCCCCGGCCGACTACATCGACGGCATGCTCAAGGCCATTGTCGGCTTTGCCCTGCCGATCCAGCGCCTGGAAGGCAAACGCAAACTCAGCCAGAACCGCAGCCCGGCGGACATCGCCGGTGTTCGCGACGGCCTGGCTGCCAGCACCGACGTACGCGACCAGACCCTCGCCCGCTTTATTCCCAAGGAGCCAACATGAGCCAGATCGAAATCCGCCAGGTCAGCGCCGCCGACCACGCCGCTTGGTTGCCCCTGTGGCAAGCCTACCTGCGCTTCTACAACACCGAGCTGCCCGACGCCGTCAGCCAGAACACCTGGCAACGCTTGATCGACGCCAATGAGCCGACCCACTCGGCCCTGGCCTGGCAGGACGGCAAGGCCGTAGGCATGGTCAATTTCATCTACCACCGTTCCAACTGGAGCATCGAGAACTCCTGCTACCTGCAGGATTTGCTGGTAGATCCGGCCCAGCGCGGCACCGGCGTCGGCCGAAAGCTGATCGAATTCGTCTACGCCACCGCCAAGGCCGACGGTTGCTGCAAGGTCCACTGGCTGACCCACGAGACCAACGCCACCGCCATCCAGCTGTACGAACGCATCGCCGAACGCCCCGGCTTTATCCAGTTTCGCAAAGGTCTTTAAGGAGAAGCACAGCATGACGACATCATTGGCCGACTGGAAAGGTGTCCCGGCGCCCACCGTCACCCTTATCGAAGGGCGCTTCGTGCGCCTGGAAAAACTCGACCCCGCCCGCCACGGCGATGACCTGTTCAACGCCCTGCAAGGCCCCGGCGCGGATCCGAAGCTGTGGGACTATTTGCCTTACGGCCCATTCCCCGAGCGCGCCGCCTTCGACGCCTGGCTGAACAACCACGCGTCCCACAGCGACCCGTACTTCTTCAGTGTGATCGACAAGGCCAGCGGCGAGGTGCAAGGCATCCTCAGCCTGATGTCCATCGTGCCCGAGCAAGGCCGCATTGAAATCGGCCACGTGACCTTCGGCGCCCCGATGCAACGTTCACCGAAAAGCACCGAGGCGGTGTACCTGCTGGCCAGGCACTCGTTTGAGTTGGGCAATCGTCGCCTGGAGTGGAAGTGCAACAACGCCAACGCCCGCTCCAAAAACGCCGCCGAGCGTTTGGGTTTCAGTTTTGAAGGGGTGTTTCGCCAGCACACCGTGGTCAAGGGCCGCAACCGGGATACGGCGTGGTACTCGATCCTGGATGGGGAATGGCCGGCGATTGGGGCGGGGTTTGAGCGGTGGCTGTCAGATGCCAACCAGACCGGTTCGGGACAGTTGAAAACGCTGGTGGAATGCCGTACCTAAGCCACCCTGCCACCCCCTGACAAATGTGGGAGCGGGCTTGCTCGCGAAAGCGGCGTATCAGTCACAAATGTATCAACTGACCCACCGTCATCGCGGGCAAGCCCGGCTCCCACATTGTATCTTCAGCGTATCCGGGCCTTGTGCTCAGCCAACCCCGCCCATCTTCAACCCAAACGGCCTGAGCGCCGCATTCAACGACTTGAGCGTCTGATTGCCCTCGCCGTGTTCGATATACACCAGAGTACGCACGTGCACATCGACATTTGGTTCAGCATGGTGACCTCCCCCCAAACGACGCACCACCTCAGTAACCTCCCCGCCATCATTCTGTAAAAAACCTCCGCTATACAGGTCGACTCTTTTCCAAAAATAAGGACGTCTGCCATGCCTCCGTCACCCCAGCGCCTCGTACTCACCCTCGGCCTGCTGGTGGGCAGCGGCTTTGCTGACGCAGCCCCGACCCCACCCAAGACATTGCAGATCGACACACCGACCACCACCGGGCAAACCCTGGGCGGCAGTGACTCGCTGACGATCTCGGCACCCGGCAGCATCACCACCAGCAAAGTGGCCGTGACCCTGAAGGACGGCACCCGCGACAATGGCGTGGTGATCGACAACGCCGGCAGCATTACCTCCACGGGTGGCCGGGCCATCGACAGCAGCGGCGATCTCACCGCCGCGCGCAACTACAGCATCTACAACCGCGCCGGTGGCGTGATCCAGGGCGCCAACGACGCGCTGCGCATCGACAGCAACTTCGCCAGCGGCAGCCTGTTGATCGACAACAACGGCACCATTCGCTCCGCCACCGGCCAAGGGCTGGACCTGGATGCGATCCGCAGCTCCAACGTCACCACCACTATCATCAACCGCCAGGGCGGGCTGATTCGCGGTGACGCCAGCGACGGCATGAAGACCGGCGGCAACGCTACGATCACCAACTACGGCGAGATTTCCACCGGCGACACCCACTCGCGCGATGACAAATTCGACGGCGTCGACATCGACTCCGCTACTGGCGTGACCGTCACCAACTACGGCCTCATCTCCGGCGGCCGCCACGGCATCACCACCGACCTGGGCGCCACGCTGACCAACTACGGCACGGTAATCGGCCGCAACGGCTCGGGTTTTGGTTCCGACGGCGATGGCACGGTGATCAACCACGGCACCATCACTGGCGCATTCTCCGGATTGCAGCCGGATGGCGACGGCGACGGCGTGGATATCGACAAGATTGCCCACATCGAAAACTACGGCGTCATCCAGGGCGTGGGCGCCGGTGGCGTCGACAAGAACGGCTTTGCCAACGGCAGCGAAGGCATCGCCCTCGGCGGCGGTTATGTGTTCAACGGCGTCGGCGCGCTGGTGAGCGGCGCCAACAACGCGGTGCTGGTGGACGACGGCAGCGACGGCCCGGGACTCGCTGCAACCACCCTGATCAACCATGGCACCATTCAGGGCCTGAACGGCTTCGGCGTAAAGTTCGTCGGCGAGTTTGCCGACACGGTGGTCAACGCTGGCGTGATCAGCGGCAGCAACGGCCTCGCCCTGGATTTGGGCGGCGGCGATGACACGCTGACCCTGCTCGGCGGCAGCCGCTTTGTCGGCGTGGTGGATGGCGGCACCGGATATGACCGCGTGATCATGGACGACGCCGCCGGCGGCAGTTTTGGCGACAGCCGCAACTTCGAATGGCTGGACGTGAAGCAAGGCACCTGGACCCTCACCGGCAGCGGCGACTTCAGCGACGGCGGCGAGATTTTCAGCGGCGCCAAGCTGATCAACCAGGGCGGGATCGCTGGCAACCTGACCGTCGATGAAGGCGGTATTTATGCCGGTGGCGGCAGTGTCGGCAGCCTGTTGGTCAAAGGCACCTTGCAGACCAACACCGCCCTCGGCACCGCCAGCATCACCCGCGACCTGACGATGACCAGCGGCTCGACCCTGGCCTATGGCGTGAATGCCGACGGCAGCAGCGCACCGGTCCAGGTCGGCGGCACCGCGTACCTGAATGGCGCGACCCTGGCGGTCAATCCCGGCACCGGCACCTACCCGTGGCAGAGCCACTACACGGTACTGCAGGCCGGCAGCATCAATGGCACGTTCGGCAAGGTCACCAGCGACTATGCTTTCCTCACCCCCACACTGGATTACAGCCCTACCCAGGTCGGCCTGACCTATTCCCGCAATGACGTGGCGTTCAATCAGTTCGCCAACACCGGCAACGGCACCCGCGCCGCCAACGCCCTGGCGAGCCTGGGCAAGAACAACGCGTTGTACAACGCCTTGCTCAACACCACCAACAGCAGCGCCGGTGCCGCCATCGAGCAATTGGCCGGCAGCAGCACCGCCAACCTGACCAGTGCCACCCTCGGCGCCAGCGCCCAGGTCGGCAACAGCATGTTGAACGCCATGCACCAACTGGGCGGCGGTGCCGGACTGCTGGTGGGCCTTGATCAAAAAGACACACCCGTACTGGCCGCCACCGGCGTACCCGCCGAAGCCCGTAACCTCAACGACCCCAATGCCCGGGGCCGCCTGTGGCTGCAAGGTATCGGCAGCTACGGCAAGCTCGACGGCGACCACGGCAGCAATGGCCTGACCCAGCGCACCAAAGGCAGCGTGATGGGGGCCGATTGGGCGCTCGATTCGGACTGGCGCGTGGGCGTGCTGGGCGGTTATTCGAAGACCGACCTGGACACCAGCGGCGTCGACGGCAGCGTCGACAGCTGGCACGCCGGCGTCTATGCCATGCGCCAGAGCGGACCGCTGGCTTTGCGCCTGGGTGCTGCGTACAGCGGGCACCAGGGAGACAGTAAACGTACGGTGGCCTTTGACGGTTTCAACGATCGGCCCAAAGGTGACTACGACGCCAACAGCCAACAAGCCTTCGCCGAACTGGGTTATGCCATGGGCAGCGGGCACCTGAGCGCCGAGCCGTTCGCCAACCTCGGCTACCAGCGCTACCACCGCGACAGCTACAACGAAAAAGGCGGCGCCGCCGCCCTGCATGTCGACGGGCAAACCCAGGACAATTTCAGCAGCACCTTCGGCCTGCGCCTGGCACACTTGAGCCAGTTGGACAACGGCATCAGTCTCACACCGCGGGTCAGCGCCGGCTGGAAACACACCTACGGCGACGTGGACAGCAGCACCCGCCAGGCCTTCCTGATGGGCGGCACCGCGTTCAACGTCGAAGGCAGCGCCCTGGACCGCGACAGCCTGTTGCTGGAAGCCGGGCTGGATGTAGGCCTGTCGGCACGCCATACCCTCGGCGTGGGCTACAGCGGCGAAATAGGCAGTAACAGCCGCAATCACGGGCTGATCGGGCAATGGCAGATGAGTTTTTAATCGCGGCCCACTAGAGACATCTCTGGCAGGCAAAGGGTGGATGGCCTGACATTTATCCGCCCTTTACCCCGCTAGATTTCCCGACCTCATACATCAAGAGGTCGGACCTGCATGCCACTCCTTCAGAAACAACTCGCACTCGCCATCACCTTCGCGCTGGGTGCCACCAACGCTCAATTCGTCCAGGCGCGAGGGGACATCGATCCAGACAGCGAGTGGTTCATCCCGGCGCCAGAGGCCGGCCAGCAAGGCCACCAGCGCCCCAAGCCACCCAAGCCCACTCCCGACTTTTACTTTACCGACCACGCCACCACCCGTAACGGCCAGCAGGTTGCCCGCGTACTGGACGCTGCCGTGGATACCCTCATCAAGTCGGGCGAACTCAATGACTGGGAGGAGTACGAACTGGAGAATATCGCCCGGGAACTTGGCAGGCTGGCACCGGGCCGTGTGGGTGCAGTTCTGGAGCAACTGGCAGGCAGCCAGAACGCCAACCTTGGTGCCGCCACTCAAGACAGTATGAAACAGCTCAACAGCAGCCTGCTTTCAGTCATGCGCAGGACAGGCGACGAACGCAACCTTACGAATGCCGAAGGCAATGGCCACGTATGGTTCCAGGCCCTGGGCAACGCTGGCAAGCTTGAAGGACAGCACGGTAGCGTGGGCCTGCAGCAACACACCCAAGGCCTGATGCTGGGCGGCGACTGGGCAGTGGACGATGCCTGGCGGGTGGGTGTGATGGGCGCCAAGTCCGCCAGCGACCTGAACGCCAAACGCTTCAAGGGCGAACTGGACAGCTGGCACCTCGGCGGTTACGCCGTGCGTCAGGACGGCCCCCTTGCATTGCGCCTGGGGGCGATCTACAGCAGCCATGCCGGCCAAACCCAACGCACCGTAGACTTTGATTTCGTCGAGCACCGCGAGCAGTCCAAAGGCAAATACAACGCCCAAAGCCAGAACGCTTTCGCCGAGCTGGGCTATCAACTGGACAAGGGCAGTTTCAGCATCGAACCTTATGCGGGGATCGGCTACCAGCGCTATCACCGCGACCGCTACAAGGAAAAAGGCGGCTTTACAGCGCTGAATGTCGGCGCCCAGACCCAGGAAAACCTCAGCAGCACCTTCGGCTTGCGCCTGGCCAGTGCCTTTACGCTGGACAACCAGATGGCCCTCAAGCCGCACCTGAGCACAGGCTGGAAGCACCTCTACGGTGACGTGAGCAGCACCGTGCGCCAGTCCTCCGCGTGGGTAAAACGGCCGGGCTTCAACAGTGACTTCACCATCGAAGGCACCTCTCTGGACCGCGACAGCCTGGCGCTGCACACCGGGGTGGACCTGGCGCTGTCGACTCGGCACACCGTGGGCCTGGCCTATACCGCCGAGGTCGGCACCCACAGCCGTAACCAGGGTTTGCTGGGCCAGTGGACCCTGGCGTTCTGATTATTGCGGGCAAAAAAAAGGGGGCACATGCCCCCCCGAGGTTTAAGCGGTAGTTTCGAAGGCTGTTGATCAGCCTTCGATTTCAATCAGGATTTCACCCGGGTTGACCCGGTCGCCCTTGGCCACGTGTACGGCGGTGACCTTGCCGGCGATCGACGCCTGTACTTCGGTCTCCATCTTCATCGCTTCAGTGATCAACACAGCCTGGCCGGCCTTCACCACGTCGCCTTCCTTGACCAGCACGTCGACGATGTTGCCCGGCATCGCCGTGCTGACATGGCCTGGCGCGGTAGCGTGCTTGCGCTTGCTACCGCCACTGCTGACAAACTCGTTGAGCGGCTCGAACACCACTTCTTCCGGCATGCCGTCGATGGACAGGTAGAAGTGGCGCTTGCCTTCGGCCTTGACGCCCACCCCGGTGATGTCCACGCGATAGCTTTCGCCGTGCACGTCGATCACGAACTCGGTCGGCACACCTTCGCCACCGGCACGGGCCACGCCGCCGGCTTCAGGAATCGGCAACAGCACTTCAGGGCTCAAGGTGCCAGCGTCGCGCTCTTCAAGGAATTTGCGCCCGATGTCCGGGAACATCGCGTAGGTCAGTACGTCTTCTTCGGACTTGGCCAACGCGCCGATTTCGCCGCGCAACTTGGTCATTTCCGGCTTCAGCAGATCTGCCGGGCGATGGTCGATCACCTCTTCGCTGCCGATGGCCTGGCGCCGCAGTTTTTCATTCACGGTGCCCGGCGCCTTGCCGTAGCCGCCTTGCAGGTACAGCTTCACTTCGTTGGTGATGGTCTTGTAGCGCTCGCCGGCCAGCACGTTGAAGAACGCCTGGGTACCAACGATCTGCGAAGTCGGGGTGACCAGCGGCGGGAAGCCAAGGTCTTCACGAACCCGCGGGATTTCGGCCAGCACTTCGCTCATGCGGTTCAGCGCGCCCTGCTCTTTCAGCTGGTTGGCCAGGTTGGAAATCATCCCGCCCGGTACCTGGTTGACTTGCACGCGGGTGTCGACGGCGGTGAATTCGCTTTCGAACTGGTGGTACTTCTTGCGCACAGCGTAGAAGTACAAACCGATTTCTTGCAGCAGTTCCAGGCTGAGGCCGGTGTCGAATTCGCTGCCTTTGAGGGCCGCGACCATAGACTCGGTACCCGGGTGGCTGGTGCCCCAGGCGAAGCTGGAGATGGCGGTGTCGATATGGTCGGCACCGTTTTCAATGGCCTTGAGCTGGCACATCGAAGCCAGGCCCGCAGTGTCGTGGGAGTGGATGAAGATCGGCAGGCTCTGCTCGGCCTTCAGCGCCTTGACCAGCTCGCCGGTGGCGTATGGCGTCAGCAGGCCGGCCATGTCCTTGATCGCCACCGAGTCGCAACCCATGGCTTCCATTTGCTTGGCCTGGGCCACGAACGCCTCGATGGTGTGCACCGGGCTGGTGGTGTAGGCGATGGTGCCCTGGGCATGTTTGCCGGCGGCTTTTACCGCTTCGATGGCCACTCGCAGGTTACGCACGTCGTTCATCGCGTCGAAGATGCGGAACACGTCGATACCGTTGACGGCGGCCTTGGCGACGAAGGCTTTGACTACGTCGTCGCTGTAGTGGCGGTAGCCCAACAGGTTCTGGCCACGCAGCAGCATTTGCAGGCGCGTGTTGGGCAACGCCGCGCGCAGCTTGCGCAGGCGCTCCCACGGGTCTTCTTTCAGGAAGCGTACGCAGGCGTCGAAGGTCGCGCCGCCCCAGACTTCCAGGGACCAGTAGCCGACTTTGTCGAGCTTGTCGCAGATCGGCAGCATGTCGTCGGTGCGCATGCGGGTTGCCAGCAACGATTGGTGGGCGTCGCGCAGGATGGTGTCGGTTACGAAGATCTTCTTGCTCATTCTTATATTCCTCACAGGCCTGCGTGGGCGGCGATGGCGGCGGCGATGGCCAGGGCCAGCTCTTCGGGTTTGCGCTTGATCGAGTAATTGGTCAGCTCAGGGTGGCTTTCCACAAAACTGGTGTTGAACTGGCCGCTGCGGAATTCCGGGTTGCGCAGGATTTCCTGGTAATAGGCGGCGGTGGTCTTCACGCCTTGCAGGCGCATGTCGTCCAGGGCGCGCAGGCCGCGGTCCATGGCTTCTTCCCAGGTCAACGCCCACACCACCAGCTTCAGGCACATCGAGTCGTAGAACGGCGGGATGGTGTAGCCGGTGTAGATCGCCGTGTCGGTACGCACGCCGGGACCGCCGGGTGCGTAGTAACGGGTGATCTTGCCGAAGCTGGGCAGGAAGTTGTTCTTCGGGTCTTCGGCGTTGATGCGGAACTGCAACGCAAAACCCCGGTGCTGAATGTCTTCCTGCTTGACCGACAGCGGCAGGCCCGACGCAATGCGGATCTGTTCACGCACGATGTCGATGCCGGTGATTTCTTCGGTGATGGTGTGTTCCACCTGCACCCGGGTGTTCATCTCCATGAAGTACACCTCGCCCTCGGCGAGCAGGAACTCCACGGTGCCGGCGTTCTCGTAGCCCACGGCCTTGGCCGCGCGCACCGACAGGTCGCCGATGTAGGCACGCTGTTCAGGGGTCAGCTGGGGGCTAGGGGCGATCTCAATCAGCTTCTGGTTACGGCGCTGGATCGAGCAATCGCGCTCGAACAGGTGCACCACATTGCCGAAGCTGTCACCGAGGATCTGCGCCTCGATGTGCTTGGGATTGACGATGCATTTTTCCAGGAACACTTCCGCCGAACCGAAGGCCTTGGTGGCTTCGGAAATTACCCGGGGGAAGGCTTGTTCGAGTTCTTCACGGCTGTTGCAGCGACGGATACCGCGACCGCCACCACCGGAGGTGGCCTTGAGCATCACCGGGTAACCAATGCGGTCGCCTTCGGTGAGGGCTTCAGCGATGTCGGCAACGTTGCCTTCGGTGCCCGGGGTCACCGGTACGCCGGCCTTGATCATGCTGCGGCGGGCTTCGGTCTTGTCGCCCATGCGGCGAATCACTTCTGCGGACGGGCCGATGAACTTGATCCCACGTTCGGCGCAAATGTCTGCCAGCTCGGCGTTTTCCGAGAGGAAGCCGTAGCCGGGGTGCAGCGCGTCGCAACCGGTTTCCACCGCCAGGTTCACCAGCTTGCGCGGGTTCAGGTAACCGGCCAATGGCTCGGCACCGATGCTGTGGGCTTCATCTGCACGCTTTACATGCAGGGCATGGCGATCGGCATCGGAATAGACCGCGACCGAACGAATGCCCATCTCGGCGCAGGCACGCACGATACGTACGGCAATCTCACCACGGTTGGCGATCAGGATCTTTTTTATCACTTGGAAATTCCCTTGAGCCGATTGCTACCTACTTCGACCCTGGAAGCGGGTCGGCGCGTGACCAAATGTTTCATGGCAGTCGCGTGACACACACTATGCCCCTGCATGGATTAACAAAAATCAATAATTATTGGGTTGTGTATAAGCAAAGACTTATAGTCGTCGCATCAAGGGTCGGCGGGAGTGTTTGAACTATGCGTAAGTCATTGATGCGTATGACATTGCGTCAATTGCAGATTTTCAATGAAGTCTGTGATTTGCGTTCCTACAGCCGCGCAGCCGAGGAAATGTCCCTCACGCAACCGGCAGTTAGCCTACAAATCAAGCAGCTGGAAGAGCTGCTGGGCCAGCCATTGTTCGATTACGTCGGCAAAAAGCTCTATATGACTGAAGCTGCTGAAGCCTTGCAACGGGCCAGCCGGGACATTTTCGGCCGCCTGGAAAACCTCGATATGCAGCTCTCCGACATGCAGGGCTCGTTGCAGGGCCAGCTGAAACTGGCGGTGGAATCCAGCGCCAAGTACTTCGTGCCGCACCTGTTTGCCGCCTTCAAGCGCCAGCATCCGGAGGTCAACCTGCACCTGACGGTGGTCAACCGCGCCCAGGTGATTCGCCGGCTTTCAGACAACCGCGACGACCTGGTGATCATGTCGATGGTGCCCCAGGACATGGGCCTGGAATTCCTGCCGTTCCTGAACAACCCGATTGTCGCGGTGGCGCCCCACGATCATCCGCTGAGTCATCAAGGGCCGTTGCGCCTGCAGGACCTTGAGCCTTACACGCTGCTGTTGCGCGAGCCGGGGTCCGGCACGCGGATGGCGTGCGAGGAGTATTTCAAGGAGAAGCGCGTGCACTTCACCCAGACGGTGGAAGTGTCTTCGGCCGAGGCGCAGCGCGAGTGCGTGACCGCCGGGTTGGGCGTGGCGCTGCTGACGCGCCACGCGGTCAACCTGGAACTGGCCACCGGCGGGCTCAGGGAGCTGCCGGTGGAAGAACTGCCGCTGTACCGCAGTTGGTGCCTGGTGCAGGCCAAGGCCAAGCGCCTGTCACCGGTGGCCCATGCATTCCTGGGCTTTATCCGCAGCGAGCGGCTGCAGATCAGCGCGCTGGCTGAGCGCTTCGCTGGGCAGCTGCGGGTGCCTGCCAGTGGAGTTCCGGATAGTCACTGATGCTCTGTTGCAATTGACGCTGATCGCAGCGGTCTTCAATTGCGCGACGGAAGGCCATGCGGCGCTGGTCTTCCTGCTGGCGGCGGGTCTTGACGGTGCTGTTGCTTTCTTCGTATTGCCGAGCCATTTCGAGTCTCCCAATGCGAGTAAGGGGAGTTCAGGATGGGCTCGGGCAATGACGGTTTAGCGGCATGGGGATGACAGGACGATGAATCTTGCGGGGCAGGACCCAATCAAAATGTGGGAGCGGGCTTGCTCGCGAATGCGGTGGGCCAGCCAGCATATTCAGTGACTGACACTCCGCATTCGCGAGCAAGCCCGCTCCCACAATTGGTCCGCGTACAAACTATCAGTCGTCGAGGGCTTTTACGGACTTGGGTGACAACCGAAGGCTGCGCAAGCTGCGCTTCACGCTCTTGAGGTGGTTGACCAGGCTCGGGCCGCGCGCCATGGCCACGCCCATCGCCAGCACGTCGATCACCACCAGGTGGGCGATACGCGAGGTCAGCGGCGTGTAGATCTCGGTGTCCTCGTGCACATCGATCGCCAGGTTGACGGTCGACAGCTCTGCCAATGGCGTCTGGCTCGGGCACAGGGTAATCAGGGTCGCGCCGCTTTCACGCACCAGGTTGGCGGTGATCAGCAAATCCTTGGAGCGGCCGGACTGGGAAATGCAGATCGCCACGTCGCTGGGCTTCAACGTCACCGCCGACATCGCCTGCATGTGCGGGTCGCTGTAGGCCGCCGCCGTCAGCAGCAAACGGAAGAACTTGTGCTGGGCATCCGCCGCCACCGCGCCGGACGCGCCGAAACCATAGAACTCCACGCGCTGGGCCTGGGACATGGCGGTCACGGCTTTTTGCAGCTCCACCGGGTCGAGCTTTTCGCGCACTTCCATCAGGGTGTGCAGGGTGGTGTCGAAGATTTTCAGGCTGTAGTCGGCGACGGAATCGTCTTCGTGGATCGCGAACTGGCCAAAGCTCGCACCGGCCGCCAGGCTCTGGGCCAGCTTGAGCTTCAAGTCCTGGAAACCGGAGCAACCGATGGCGCGGCAGAAGCGCACGATGGTCGGCTCGCTGATGCCCACGCTGTGGGCCAGGTCGGCCATGGAACTGTGCATCACGGCCGCAGGGTCAAGCAGCACGTGATCGGCAACCTTGAGTTCCGATTTGCGTAACAGGTGGCGCGACTGGGCGATATGTTGCAACAGGTTCAAAGGGCTGGACTCTTGTTATTGGCAGACGCCAGGGATGTAGCAAGCTTGTAGTTATACTACAAGAATTACCGATTTGCCCGTTCGATGCATCACTTAATCACGCTGCTGCCCGCTGATTCAGCGGGCAGGCTCGATGTAGCCCCGCGTGCGGCTTGGGCTCAACTATGGAAAATCGGCATTTTTTCGTAACAAATCCGCCAAGCCATCCGCTTCCACCGGCCGACTGATCAAATAGCCCTGCACCTCGTCGCACTGCTCATCCCGCAAAAAGTCCAGCTGCTGCTGATCTTCCACACCCTCGGCCACCACCTTGAGCGACAGCCCGTGGGCCATGGCAATGATTGCGCGGGTGATCGAGGCATCTTCGCGTCCCTGGCCCAGGCCGCGAATGAACGTCTGGTCGATCTTCACGTAGTCCACGGGGATGCGCTTGAGGTAACTGAGGGATGAGTAACCGGTGCCAAAATCATCAATCGCCAGCTTCACCCCCAGGTCGCGCAGTTGCTGGAAGGTCGAGATGATGTGCTCGACGCTGTCGAGCAGCTGGCTTTCGGTCAGTTCCAGCTCCAGGTATTGCGGATCAAGCCCGGTTTCTTCCAGCACCTGGCGCACCAGGCTGATCAGCTTGCCCTGGCGCAGTTGGTGCACCGACAGGTTGACCGACACCCGAATCGGCGCCAGCCCCTGGCGTTGCCATTCACAAGCCTGCCAGCACGCCTGGCGCAACACGAACTCCCCCAGCGGCACGATCAGGCCGGTTTCTTCGGCCAGCCCGATAAAGTCGCCGGGCGGCACCATGCCCCACTGCGGATGTTCCCAACGAATCAATGCTTCGGCCGCATTCAGCTTGCCACTGGCCAGGCACAGTTTGGGTTGGTAGAACACCGTAAGCTGGCGCTCATCAATCGCCTTGCGCAGCTGGTTTTCCAGCTGCAAACGTTCCAGGGTGCTGGCCTGCAGGCTGTCGGTGTAGAACTGGAAGTTATTACCGCCCAGGTGCTTGGCGTGCTGCATGGCCATGTTCGACTGGCTGACCAGCGCGGATATTTCCCGCGCATTGTCGGGCAACAGGCTGACGCCCATTGAGGCGCTGACCACCAGCTCGTGCCCTTCCACCGTCACCGGCACCCGCAACTTGGCCAGCAACCGCGTGGCCACCCGCGCCAGGCTCGACAGGTTGCCGTAGGCGTCGAACAGCACGGCGAATTCATCGCCAGAGAGCCGCGCGATGGTGTCGGCTTCGGGCAAGGCGTTGATCAAGCGGCGGGCCATTTTCTGCAACAACTGGTCGGCCACTTCATGCCCGAGGCTGTCGTTGAGCAGCTTGAAACGGTCCAGGTTGATATGCAGTAAAGCCAGGCTGCGGCCACCCTGGCGCACCCGCTGATGGGCTTCGCGCAACCGCTCGCGGAACAGCGAGCGGTTGGCCAGCCCGGTCAATTCGTCGTAATGCGTGAGGTAGCGCATGCGCTCCTCGGATTCGCGGCGCGCAGACAGATCGGCGAAGAAGCCCACGATATGGCTGACGTTTCCTCGAATATCCCTCACTACATTCAGTTGTAGCCATTGCGGGTAGAGTTCGCCGTTCTTGCGGGTTTCCACGAGCTCGCCCTGCCAGGTGCCGTGGCTGAGCAACGCCTGGCGGATCACCGGGAAGTGGCGCCGTGCGTCGCGGCTGCTGGGCAGCTCCACGACATTGCGCCCGATCATGTCGTCAATGTCGAAGCCGGTAACGCGGCTGAATGCCTGGTTGACGGCTATCAGCACGTAGTCCGGGTCGAGGATCACAATGCCTTCGCTGGCCGCCTCGAACACCGTCGATGCCAGGCGCTGCTGTTCTTCCAGGACCTTGCCGGCGCTGATGTCGCGGCGGGTGCCGAGCATCCGCGTGACGCGTCCACTGGGCGAGCGCTCCACGGCGCGGCCACGGTCCTGGATCCATACCCAATGGCCATCGCCATGGCGCACCCGGTATTCCACCAGGTAGTCCTCGCTGCGGCCTTTAAGGTGCTCCACCAGCGCGCGCTTGAGCAGCGGCAAGTCGTCCGGGTGCAGGCGTGGCTTGAGGTGGCTGAGCATCGCCGTGACGTATTCCGGCTCCAGGCCGAACAACTCCTTGAGCTGGGTGTGGTGGACCTCATCGGTTTGCAGGTTCCAGTCCCACAGCCCCAGTTCGCTGGCCTGCAGCGCCATGGCCAGACGCGCCTCGCTTTTGCTCAGGGCCAGGCTGGCCGCGTCCAGTTCCTGACTACGCTGATCGACGCGTTGCTGCAGGCCGATCTGTGCTTCGCGCAACTCTTGTTCGACCTGGCGCCGCTGCTCCACCTCACGCACCAGTTCCTGGTTCAGTTGCTCGCTGCGTTGCTGCGCTTGCTGCAGGTGCTCGATCAACGCCTGGTTCTGGAAGCGCCTAAGCAGCCCGCGCTGGATCAGGCGATTGACCTGCCATGCCACCAGGCTCAGGGATGCCAGCAGAATCAGGCCCAGGCAACCCCAGCCTTGCTGTTGCGGGTCGCCGCTCCAGAATAAATAGAGGATGGCCGGCACCAGGCAGGGCACGGCAAACGACAGGAAAGCCGGCAGACTGACGGCATAGGCCACACTGGCGGACAAGGTCGCCGCGCCGAGCAGGCCGAACACCCAGGCCTGCTGCGCAAAGCTGTCCACCGGTACCAGGGCGATGGCAGCACTGGCCAGCGTCAAGCCGCTGACGGCCGAGCCCAGCATGAACATGCGTCGCCAGATCGGCTGCGCCTGGCGGCTGGGCATGGCGGAATCGAACGCCGCCACCTGAATTACCCGCAAGGCCACCAGCGCCAGCAGCCATACCAGCCAAATGCTGTCCAGCAGATAGCGCTGCGGGCTCCAGAGCAACCAGGCGCAGACCAGTCCATTCACCAGCATTAATAAAGTAGGCAGCAGGGAGCCTTGGTAAAGCAGGCGCGTGCGCTCCACCGCCATCTCCATGGCGTAGTGCTTGCGGATAACCTGCGCCGGTGCCACGGAGGGTCCCGCCAGGTCAATGCTAAGGGTCATAGGCAGTGTTCTTATAATGGTGAGCCCGAAACGTCGACGGAGCATACACAAGCAAACGCTCGGGCCAAACTGCCCCAAGTCATAAAAACAGCGCGACAATCAGGCGCAAACCTTGGAGCCAGACAGCTTGAGTGAGACAGGGCGCGGGCTGTGGGCGATGACCGACCGGTCATCACCGTGAATAGATTGTTGCCTTATCCTGTGTCGACGCAGAAGTTTTCCCGTGACCACCCGGCATTGGGATTTGCCCGACTCCCCCGGGCACCCTAGAATGCGCCGATGCGCGATGATCTCTCTCTTTTGCTGAACTCCCTCAACGATGCCCAACGCCAGGCCGTAGCGGCCCCCGTTGGCCGTCAGTTGGTCCTGGCCGGTGCTGGCTCCGGTAAAACCCGAGTGCTGGTGCACCGTATCGCCTGGTTGATCCAGGTCGAGAACGCCTCACCGCATTCCATCCTGTCGGTGACCTTCACCAACAAGGCCGCTGCCGAGATGCGTCATCGCATCGAGCAGTTGATGGGCATCAGCCCGGCCGGCATGTGGGTGGGCACCTTCCACGGCCTGGCGCACCGCCTGTTGCGGGCGCATTGGCAGGAAGCCGGCCTGAGCCAGACCTTCCAGATTCTCGACAGCGACGACCAGCAACGCCTGGTCAAGCGGGTGATCCGCGAGCTGGGCCTGGATGAACAACGCTGGCCGGTCCGTCAGGCCCAGTGGTTCATCAATGGCCAGAAAGATGAAGGCCTGCGCCCGCAACATATCCAGGCCAGCGGCGACCTGTTCCTGGCCACCATGCGCAGCATTTATGAAGCCTATGAAGTGGCCTGCCAGCGCGCCGGCGTCATCGACTTCTCCGAACTGCTGCTGCGCGCCCTCGACTTGTGGCGCGACAACCCGGGCTTGCTGGCGCACTACCAGAAGCGCTTCCGCCACATCCTGGTGGACGAGTTCCAGGACACCAACGCCGTGCAGTACGCCTGGTTGCGCCTGCTGGCCAAGGGCGGCGACAGCCTGATGGTGGTGGGCGACGACGACCAGTCGATCTACGGCTGGCGTGGCGCGAAAATCGAGAACATCTACCAGTACAGCGACGACTTCCCGGACGCCGAAACCATCCGCCTGGAACAGAACTACCGCTCCACCGCCGGGATCCTCAAGGCCGCCAACGCCTTGATCGCCAACAACACCGGGCGCCTGGGCAAAGAGCTGTGGACCGACGGCGGCGAAGGCGAAGCGATCAACCTGTACGCCGCCTTCAACGAACACGACGAAGCGCGCTACGTGGTGGAAACCATCGAAAGCGCCCTGAAAACCGGCCTGGCCCGCAGCGATATCGCGATTCTCTACCGCTCCAACGCCCAATCACGGGTATTGGAAGAGGCCCTGCTGCGCGAGCGCATTCCGTATCGCATCTATGGTGGCCAGCGCTTCTTCGAACGTGCCGAAATCAAGAACGCCATGGCCTACCTGCGCTTGCTGGAAGGTCGCGGCAACGATGCGGCGCTGGAACGGGTGATCAACATTCCGGCCCGTGGCATCGGCGAGAAGACCGTCGAGGCGATTCGCGACCACGCACGCCACAGCGATGTGTCGATGTGGGAAGCGATGCGCCTGCTGATCGCCAACAAGGGCCTGACCGGCCGTGCGGCCGGTGCCTTGAGCGTGTTTGTCGAGCTGATCGAGAACCTGGCCGCCAAGTGCATGGAAATGCCGCTGCACCTGATGACCCAGACCGTGATCGAGCAGTCCGGCCTGATCGCCTACCACGAAGCGGAAAAAGGCGAGAAAGGCCAGGCCCGGGTAGAAAACCTTGAGGAACTGGTCAGCGCCGCCCGTGCGTTCGAAAACACCGAAGAAGACGAAGACCTGACGCCACTGGCGGCATTCCTCGGCCACGCTTCCCTGGAAGCCGGCGACACCCAGGCTGATGAGCATGAAGACAGCATTCAGCTGATGACCTTGCACAGTGCCAAGGGCCTGGAATTCCCCTACGTGTTCCTGGTGGGCATGGAAGAAGGCCTGTTCCCCCACAAGATGAGCCTGGAAGAACCCGGCCGCCTTGAGGAGGAACGCCGCCTGGCCTACGTGGGCATCACCCGGGCGATGCAGAACCTGGTGATGACCTACGCCGAAACCCGGCGCCTGTACGGCAGTGAGACCTACAACAAGGTGTCGCGCTTCGTACGTGAAGTGCCGAAAGGGCTGATTCAGGAAGTGCGCCTGTCCAACAGCGTCAGTCGCCCGTTCGGTGGCGGCCAGCAGCAGAACTCCAGCAGCATGTTCGCTGGTTCGGAAATCCCCGAGACGCCGTTCAGCCTTGGCCAGCAGGTCAAGCACGCGATCTTCGGCGAAGGCGTGATCCTCAACTTCGAAGGCGCCGGTGCCCAGGCCAGGGTGCAGGTGAACTTCGCCGAAGGCAGCAAGTGGCTGATGATGGGCTACGCCAAGCTTGAAGCAATCTGAAACAACTGTAGAACATGAAGGATGTTGCCCCACCCTTGTATTTGGCAGCGGCGGGGCCAATATCTGTATTAAGTCCTACAGACGATTCGGTATTGGCCCTACGCAAAAGCCCGAAACACTATGCCGCTAGCCACTGACATCACACCTGTGCAACATGGCGCGCGTGCAATCCACAAATGGGAATTCCCTTTATGAAACGTTTTCTTAGCATCGCCATGGCGCTGTGCATCGGCCTGACGATGAGCCTCGACGCCAACGCCAAGCGCTTCGGTGGCGGCAAATCCATGGGCTCGGCGCCGAGCCACCAGACCAGCCAAATGGCCCCATCCGGCGGCGGCATGGGCGGCGCAGCTGCGACCGCTGGCGCTGCCGGTGCCGCAGGCGCTGCTGCCAAGGCTGGCGGTGCTTCGCGCTGGCTGGGCCCTCTGGCCGGTATCGCGGCCGGCGGCCTGCTCGCCTCCATGTTCATGGGCGGCGGCTTCCAGGGCATGCAGATCTTCGACATCCTGATCATGGCGGTCATCGCCTTCCTGATCTTCCGCTTTATCGCCGCCCGTCGCCGCAAGCAACAGGAGCACATGGCTCCAGCCGGCGCGCCGATGCAGCGTGAAGTGTTCGAGCAAAAGCCTGCTGCCATGGGTTCGATCTTCGGCGGTTCGGCTGCTCCTGCTGCCGCTCGTCCGGTGATCAACGCACCCGCCTGGTTCAACGAAGAGCGCTTCGTCGAAGCGGCCCGCAGCCACTTCCAGTCCCTGCAGCAACACTGGGACGCCAACGAAATGGACAAGATCGCCGAGTTCGTGACCCCGCAACTGCTGGAGTTCCTCAAGCGCGAACGTGCCGACCTGGGCGACGGCTTCCAGTCGACCTACATCGACGACCTGAAAGTGCAGCTTGAAGGTGTGGATGACCGCGCCGACAAGACCATCGCCACCCTGACCTTCAGCGGTGTGTCGAAGACCTCGCGTTTCGACCAGGGCGAAGTGTTCAGCGAAAGCTGGAACATGGAGCGCCCACAAGGCGAAAACCAGCCTTGGCTGGTCGCCGGTATCCGCCAGAACGGCTGATCCCTGCCCGCTTTGAGTACGCAGTAACAAAAACCCCGGACTTGTCCGGGGTTTTCTATTTCACGGTTGCACTTATAGCGAGCTACTGTATAAAACGCCCCTATAAACCGCGCCATCTAGCAAGAGGATCCCGGCCGTGGAAGAAGTTATCGAACAATTGCGTGAAGCCAACGAACCGGTACCGGTTCCTCTGGAGCTGCCTGACGAAGATCAACTGGTGGAAATCGAGGAACAACTGTTCATCGATATTCCGTTCGTCTTCCGTGAATTTCTGCTGACCGTCAGCGATGTGGTCTACGGCAGCCTGGAGCCGGTGACCGTCACCGACCCACAGTCCCACACCTACCTGCCGGACGTTGCCGCCAACGCCTGGGATGCCGGTGTTGACCGCAGCATGATCCCGATCTGCCAGGACGGCGACGACTACTACTGCGTCGAGGAAGACGGCACCGTGGTGCTGTGGTCCGGCGAAGAAGAACTCGTCACCGAAGAAACCTGGGAATCGGTGTGGCACTGGGCACGGGACGTCTGGCTGGAAAGCTGAGACCCCTGTGTGCCGAGGGCGCTTGTTGTGGCGAGCGAGCTTGCTCGCGCTGGGCTGCGAAGCAGCCCTCTGCGACCCACTCAGTGCTCCGGCGTATCCTTATGGTTATCCAGGGTCTCCAGCAAGGCGACCTGCATCCGCGTATGCACGCGGATGAACCAGCGCCACAGCACGGCGGCCACCGCGGCCGTCACCACGGCGATCAGCACCAGCAACTTGTTGGTCGGCAGGATACTGGCCGACAAGGCTGCCAATAGCAGGAAAATCACCAGCAGCGAAAGAATCGGGATCACTTCGGCGATCACCCGGCGCACGCGCTGAGTGTGGCGCCCGGCCATTTCCGGCTTCACGCTCATCTCCGCCAGCAGCATCGACAGCGCCTTGAGCTTGCGGTACGCCGCAATCAAAAACGGCAGCGACAGCAGCAACGCCCCACCCCAGATCAATGCCTTCTGCCAGCTCGGATCGCTGACCCAGCCTTCCAGGTAGCTGCCAATACGCGCCGCGAAAAAGCTGCCGGCAAAGAAGATCGCCACCACCAGCGCCAGGTTCACCCCCACCTGCAGAATGATCTTGCGGATCATCGACGCCAGCATCGCACCCTCGCCCTGGGGCTGAATGCTGCGCAGCCACTCGCCATACATCCCGAACACCCGGCTCATGCGCTTGGGCATCACTGCGGCAATCTTCAGCGACAGCGGGTCTGCGCCACGGATCAGATAGGGTGTGAGCAGTGTGGTAATCGCAGAAACAGCCACCGCCACCGGATACAGGAAGTCGCTGGTGACCTGCAACGTCATCCCCAGCGCGGCGATGATGAATGAAAATTCGCCGATCTGTGACAGCCCCATCCCCACTCGCAATGAAGTGCGGCCATCGTTACCCGCAATAAACGCCCCCAACCCACAGGACAACATCTTGCCCAGCACCACGGCCACGGTAATCACCGCAATCGGCCAGGCGTATTGCAGGAGGATCTGCGGGTCGATCATCAAGCCAATGGCGACAAAGAAGATCGCGCTGAACATGTCGCGAACCGGTTCGATCAGGCGTTCAATCTTCAGCAATTGCCGGGATTCAGCCATGATCGCGCCGATCAGGAATGCCCCCAGCACCATGCTGTATTCCAGCTTGACCACCAGCAGACAGAAACCGAAACACAGACCCAGCACGGTGATCAGCAGCATCTCGTTGCTTTCGAATTTGGCCACGTACTCCAGCAGGCGTGGCACCAGCAAAATCCCGATCACCAGTGCGACAATCATGAACAGCGAGAGCTTGCCGACGGTGGAGAACACCTCGCCGGAGCTGACCGTGCCGCTGACGGCAATGCTCGACAGCAAGGCGATGATGCCGATGCCGAGGATGTCTTCGACGATCAGCACCCCGAAAATCAGCTGGGCAAAGCGCTGGTTTTTCATCTTCAGGTCATTGAGCGCCTTGACGATGATGGTGGTCGAGGAAATCGCCAGGATCGCGCCCAGGAACAGCGAGTCCATGGTGTTCCAGTCGAACCAGCGGCCGATTTCGTAGCCGATCCAGATCATCAGGATGATTTCGAGGAACGCCGCGATAAATGCGGTGGCGCCAACCTTGAACAGCTTGCGCAGGCTGAACTCAAGGCCCAGGCAGAACATCAGGAAGATCACCCCAAGCTCGGCCAGGGTCTTGATCGTGTCTTCGTCGTGGATCAGGCCAAACGGTGGGGTGTGCGGGCCGATGATGAAGCCGGCGACGATATACCCCAACACCACCGGCTGCTTGAGCCGATGGAACAGGATCGTCACCACCCCGGCCACCAGCATGATCACGGCCAGGTCCTGGATAAAGCTGATGGCGTGCATGGCGAGGGGCTCCTTGAGGGGTACTGGCGCTTTTCCCATTTCCACGCATGCACCCCGAAAGGTCGCAATGAACGGAAAGAAAAGTCTGCCTTGATCGTAAGAATTGCCTTTGAGACGGGCTTTTGAAGGGTAACACCGCGACTTGCGGCAGAAAGCCGGTGCAATATATGGAAACAGATCGCCCCGGGCGTGACGGCAAGCCGGGGCCCAGCGTCCCGTTATGAATGGCTCTGCAAAGATTCCAGCACCCGCAGAGGTGCCTCCCCACCCAATGCCTACAACCCGTGAGTGTGCTATGGAACCCGGAAACGCCCAGCTGTCGATGACAGTATTGATGACCCCTGACATGGCCAACTTCTCTGGCAATGTGCACGGCGGCACGCTGCTCAAGTACCTCGACGAAGTGGCCTACGCCTGCGCCAGCCGTTATGCCGGGCGCTATGTGGTGACGTTGTCGGTGGACCAGGTGATTTTTCGCGAGCCGATCCATGTCGGCGAGCTGGTGACCTTCCTGGCCTCGGTCAACTACACCGGCAACACGTCGATGGAAGTGGGGATCAAGGTGGTCACCGAGAACATCCGTGAGCGTTCGGTACGCCACACCAATAGCTGCTTCTTCACGATGGTCGCGGTGGATGACCAGCGCAAACCGGCCGCCGTGCCGCCGCTGCAACCGCAGAACAGCGAAGACAAGCGCCGGTTTGTGCAGGCTCAACAGCGCCGGCAGATTCGCCAGGAGCTGGAAAAGCGCTATCAGGAAATCAAGGCAGACGGGCCTTAAAGCCCTATCGGGGTTGCCTCGAAGCGAACTCGCGGATGGGCAATCCGGTCCTGGGCGCGCACCAGTTCCAGCTCATAGCTGGCGCACGCCTGGGTTTCCAGCAGTACTTCATGCACCGCTGCAGCAGTGAACTCAAAGGCCGCCACCAGGCTATCGCCCAACAACACCCGCGCCAGGAACAGGCCCGACGTCAGGTCGCCCACGCCCACCGGCTGACGCGGGAATGCCAGCAGTGGCCGACGCAGGTGCCAGCTGCCTTCAGCCGTCACCAACAGCATTTCGAAGCCGTCCGGCAGCTTGCCGGGATAATCCAGGTGCTTGACCAACACCGCTTTCGGCCCGCGGGCCAGTAACGCACGGGCCATCCCCAGGCAATCGAACAGCGACTGCGGCTTGCGCCCGGCAAAGCTGTCCAGCTCCAGCTGGTTGGGGCACAGGAAGTCGGCCATCGCCGCCGCTTCCTCCAGCAGGAAGTCGCTGACCTCCTGGGGCACGATGCAGCCTTTTTCCGGATGCCCCATCACCGGGTCACACAGGTAAAGAGCCTTGGGGTTGATCGCCTTGATCCGCGCCACGCCGGTGAGGATCGCCCGGCCCTGGGCCGCACTGCCCAGGTAGCCCGACAGCACTGCATCACAGTTGCCCAGCTCGCCAATCGCCGCGATGCCTTCCACCAGCGCAGGAATTTGCTGCGGCGCCAACACTTCTCCCGCCCACTGACCATACTGAGTGTGGTTGGAGAACTGCACCGTATTGAGCGGCCACACGTTCACCCCGACCCGTTGCATGGGGAACACGGCGGCGCTGTTTCCGGCGTGGCCGAAGACCACATGAGACTGGATCGCAAGCAGATGGGGCGTACGTTTCATGCAGGGGATTTCCGTAAAGCCGTTGATATTCTGGCTGCGCAGTATGCGACTAAACGCGGCCTGTACGACAGACCGGAGACGCAGTTAAGCTGGCCCTACTTTGTTGGAGTTCATCGAATGCTGACCCTCGGAAATATCTTCGTGCTGATGCTGCTGGCGACCGGTGCCGCCTGGCTGTGGCACAACCACGGCCTGCGCGAGCGGGCGCTGGAACGGGTCAAGCAGCACTGCGCCAAGCTCGACATCGAGCTGCTCGATGGCGCCGTGGCGTTGAAGCGCATCGGTTTTGTGAAAGATGCCAGCGGTCGGCGGCGCCTGGCACGGATCTACAACTTCGAATTCACCGTGACCGGCGAAACGCGGCACCCGGGGACCATCACCCAATTCGGCGCCCACAGTGCACAAATCGAGTTGGCGCCCTACCCGTTCGAGATCAAGACGCCATTGCCCAGCGCCGAGATCATTGAGCTAAGCCAGTGGCGCCAGGAGCATGGCAACAGCAAGACCCGTCACTGACGGCAAGCGGTTAACCCACCCTGTAACTGCGCAACGTCCTGCATTTCACTGAAGATCAATTCGATACGCGAATCCCGCCGCCATTCGCTGGGCTGCCAGGCCAATGCTGCGTTATCCACAGCGTTGGCCGATGCCCAGCCATCCAGGCTGTGGATAACCAGTTTTGCCCGTCGCCAGTCCAACGATTGCAGCCATTGCTGAATGTGCCGCGCGTCGAATCGCTGGCTCGGATGCCAGCGCCAGCCAATGCTCCAGCCATCCTCCTGGCCCTGGCTGAGGCAGATCGGCGATGCCGGATCCGTCCAGATGGCCGGCATTTGCCCCAGGCCTTTGGGCAACTCGAAATTATCCACAGCCGCTGCCGCTTGAGCATTCACACCCGGTAACCGGGCCACGGGCAGTTGCGCCTGCTGCGTCCAATAGATCGGCCGGTCGGGCAGTTGTCCTTGAATCAACAGGCGCTGCGCATCACTTAAGGCTTCATTCTTGTTCAATACCAACAGCCCGGCGCTGGCTAATGCCTCCCGTTGGGCATTGGGTAAAGGTTTACCCGCCGCCAACGCCTGGGCGTCCAGTACGAGTACGCACGGCTGCACCGCCAGTACCTGCTGCCAGGGTGCTTCCCGCAGCTGCTTGAGCAATTGAGCCGGGTGCCCAAGCCCGGACGGCTCGATAAACAGCCGGTCGGGCCTGGCCTTACGCAACAAACGCCCCAGTCCTACCTGAAACGGCGCCCCGTTGACGCAACACAGGCAGCCACCCGCCACTTCACCGAGGGCAATCCCGTCGTCATCACGGGTGAGCAACGCGGCATCCAGGCCAATCTGCCCGAACTCATTGATCAACACCGCCCAACGCTCGTTGGCCGGGCGCTGAGCCAGCAGGTGCTTGATCAGGCTGGTCTTGCCGGCGCCCAGAGGCCCGGCAATCACGTGGGTGGGAATGTTCTGCAGCATGGTGGACATCATTCAGACCGTGTAGAGAGCTTTGATCCTACCCGGTTACGCTAACCAATCCAGCGTCAGAATCAACCGTCGTTGATCCGCTTGCAGCGGCGGCGAGCGGTGGATCAGGCCAAAGCCCTCGTTGCCGTGCCATTTTTCGCCCTTGAGCAACGCCACTTCACCGCAGTGGATTTGCTCAATGCGTTCTTCCGGCTCAGCACTCGCCTGGCTCAGGTGTCGCCGCTCCATAACCCCCTCGCGCAACCACTGGCTGCCGATGCCGGCGTAGGTGGTGATCAGCCGCACCGGCACATGATCCACATGAAAACGCGGGCACATGGCCTTGTCCAATAGCCGCAAACGCACGCCGATACGCTTGGCTCCGAGCAAACAGGCAAAGGCGCTGACCAGCCACGACACATCGGCGATAAAGCCTTCGTAGCCTTCAAGATCACGGCAACCTGATGCCAAGTCCTGCAGGTTTGGCTCGGCGTCTTCGCTGTTCAGTTCAACCACCAGCGACTCGGCCAATGGCTCATTGAGTGCCACCAGTAACGCGCCGAACTCGGCGATGTGCAGGGGCAACTGACGCTGCCACACCGCCAGGTTCACGCCGTCCTCAAGGATATCGGTGAGCACGGCCGGGGTTTCGCCGTGGGTCTGGCGAACCACCGGGCGCAGTTTCAGGGTCGGTGCCAGCATCAGGCAGCCTCTTCGAACCAAGGGCCAAAGGGATCGGCCAACAAGCGCCAGCCTTCGACACCCGTGGCCATTTCATCGTCGGTCAGCAAACAAGCGTCCAGCTCGGCGGTCATCTGGGCGAAGTCGATGTTCTGGCCGATAAACACCAGCTCCTGCCGGCAATCGCCGGTGCTCAGTTGCCAGTTTTTCATGATTGCGGCGATGCCTTCCTCGTCCTGGGGCCACTGGGTTTTCGGCACGAAACGCCACCAGCGCCCGGCAAACCCATGGCGCATCAGGCCGCCAGCCTGGGACCAGCTACCGGCGTCCTGGTGTTTGCTGGCCAGCCAGAAAAAGCCCTTGGAACGCAGCAGTTTTCCATTCACCCAAGGCCGGTCGATAAAGTCGAAAAACCGCTGCGGGTGGAACGGGCGGCGGGCGCGATAGGCGGTGGAGGCGATGCCGTACTCTTCGGTTTCCGGCAGGTGTTCGCCACGCAGTTCCTGCAACCAGCCCGGCGCCTGGGAAGCACGCTCGAAGTCGAAACGGCCGGTGTTGAGGATCTTCGCCAACGGCACTTCGCCCATGACCATCGGGATGATTTCAGCCTGGGAGTTCAAGCGCTCCAGGATCGCCATCAACTCCTCGCGCTCACTGCTGCTGATCAGGTCGATCTTGCTGATGAGGATCACATCCGCAAATTCGATCTGCTCGATCAGCAGGTCGGTGATCGAGCGCTCGTCCTCTTCACCGAGGGTTTCGCCCCGGGACGCCAGGCTTTCGGCAGCCTGGTAGTCGAGCAGGAAGTTCATGCCGTCGACCACGGTGACCATGGTGTCGAGCCGGGCAATGTCCGCCAGGCTCTGGCCTTCTTCATCGCGAAAGGTGAAGGTTTCCGCCACCGGCAACGGCTCGGAGATCCCAGTGGACTCGATCAACAGGTAATCGAACCGACCTTCCTTGGCGAGCTTTCCGACTTCTTCCAGCAAGTCTTCGCGCAAAGTGCAGCAGATGCAGCCGTTGCTCATCTCCACCAGTTTTTCTTCGGCGCGATTGAGGGTGACGTCGCGCTGGACCTCACTGCCATCGATGTTGATTTCGCTCATGTCGTTGACGATCACCGCCACCCGCAGGTTTTCGCGGTTGCGCAGGACGTAGTTGAGCAGCGTGCTTTTGCCGGCGCCGAGAAATCCGGACAGTACAGTAACGGGGAGACGATTGGGCATCAGGTATTCCTCATCAGGGTTGGCCGGTCAAATCGCCCGTTGATGGCGTTCGCGCAGCTCTTCACGTTCTTTGGCTTCGATACACAGGGTGGCCGTGGGGCGCAGCAGCAGGCGCTTGAGGCCGATGGGTTCGCAGGTTTCACGGCACCAGCCGTATTCACCGCGGGCCAGGCGTTCCAGGGCTTCGTCGATCTTGTCCAACAGCTTTTTTTCGCGTTCCAGCAGGCGCAGTTGCCATTGGCGCTGTTCTTCGGCGCTGCCGACATCGGCGGGATCGCTGTTGGGCTCCTGTTCGCGCAGCACCATGAATTCAGCGTCAATACGCGCTTGCAGCTCGTTGCGCTGGGCCAGCAGCAGCTCGCGGAAGAAACCTTGCTGGGCTTCATTCATGTAGTCGGCGCAGGGTTGGGCGAGAAGGTCTTGTTCGGTCATCGGAGGTGGTTCACGGGTCAGGCTGTTTTTTAATGTTATAGTATAACAAAGCAAATAAGCCAATCCCCCTTGCTCGTGACGACGAAGGGCGCAATGCTGGCAGCCGAATAACGCCCCGAGAGCCTCTATGAAATACCTGCTGTGTGCTGTGTTGCTGATGCTGGCGAGCCTGGCCAACGCCCAGGTGCCCAGCCTGCTGGCCAACTGCACCCGCAGCGCCAACCTGCTGGCGTGCGTCGACGCCCAGGGCAATGCCTACAGCGTCGCGACGGCAGGCAGCACTACGTATTTGCGGGGCTTTGAAGTGATCGGAAAACGCTATTGGGCACAGACCAGCAGCCGCTACGGGCAACTGACGTTCTTTACCGGGTTGGCTTCCGATGGTGAGGCGTGGGTGGGCTACACGCGGCGAGTGGGCTGGACCACCCTCAACCGGTTTTCCAGTTCCGGTGGTGCCAGCGCCAAGTTCACCTGTAGTCGAATCACCGGCTGTTAGACCTGGCCGGTTTTCTGTTCCTGAACCCAGGCCATGTAGCTGTTCATCGGCGGGTTCTTCTGGAAGTAGTTCTTCAACCCTTCAAATAAACCGTCTGCCACCGCCTGTTGATGGCGTGCAGTGACCAGTCGCTGGGCGTCCTGGGTGTTGGAGATAAACCCGGTTTCCACCAGGATCGACGGCACGTCCGGCGACTTGAGCACCGCAAAGCCGGCCTGTTCCACGCGTTTTTGATGCAGCGTGGTGATGCTTTGCAGGCTGCCCAGTACCGAGCTGCCCAGTTGCAGGCTGGAGGCGATGGTGGCGTTCATCGACATGTCGAGAATCACCCCGGCGAGCATCGGGTCCTTGTCCTTGAGATTGAGCAAGGTGGTGGCGCCCAACAGGTCGGCGCCGTTTTCCCGCTGCGCCATGAACCGTGCAGTGGCGGAGGTGGCGCCGCCTTCAGACAGCGCATAGACAGAGGCGCCGGACGCCGTAAGCCGTGGCGCGGCATCGGCGTGTACCGAGATAAACATGTCGGCTTTGTGCTGACGGGCGATGTCCACACGTTTACGCAGCGGCACGAAGAAGTCGTCGTTGCGCACCAGCTTCACATCGAAGCCCTTCTCGCGCTTCAGACGCTTGGCCAGCAACTGGGCGATGGACAGCACCACGTCTTTTTCGCGCTGGCCCTTTGAGCCAATCGCGCCGGGATCCTTGCCGCCATGCCCAGGGTCGACCACCACGATGATGTCGCGTTTCGGATGAGCCCTGTCCACCGGCGCCGGCACGGGTGCAGCCAACGCGGCCGGTGCCGAAGCGATTTTCATAGGTGCATGAGTGGCACTGGTCAGGTCCAGCACGAGGCGGTGGCCCTGGCCATCCTGCGGCGGCAGGAGAAAGCTGTTGAGCTGCATCGGCGCCTTCAAATCCAGCACGATCCGCGTATCGCCCTGCCCGAAATGCCCCGAGCGAATCGAGGTAATGCCGCTGTTGGTCAGGGCCAGTTGGCTGAAATCACCGGTCAGCTTCGCGCCGCTCAAATCGATGATCAACCGCTCCGGCGCGGTCAGGGTGAAGGTCTTGTATTGCACCGGGCCGCTGAGGTCCAGCACCAGCCGCAGCTTGTTATCCGACCGCCACAGCCGTGCATTGCGGATCTGCGCGGCAGACACGCCCAAGGGCAAGGTGAACACCGCACTGGCCAGCAGCAGGTTGAGGAGTTGACGTCTGTGCATGACTTACACCGCAAATAAAGGAGCTTCCGTACTCGACATGACTGAATAAAAGACAGAACAGAAAAACTTTCGTCGTTTCAATTGTAATAATATAACATGTCTTTTTATTTCCAACGATGGACCTGCTCATGAACGCGCTGACTCTGCCCGATATCGCCGCGCAGGCTTCACGCCAAGCCTTGCCGCTCGATTGGGTGGGCATGTGCGGCATTGCCCTGCCCATTCTGATCGACGGCCAAAGCCTTAGCGCCACGGCTGATGCCGGCGTCAGCCTGGACGACGGCGAGGCCCGTGGCATTCATATGTCACGGCTTTACCTGGCGCTGGAAATGCTTGAACAGCAGCCGCTTACGCCAGCACTGCTGCGCAGTGTATTGCAACGTTTTCTCGACAGTCATGAAGGTTTATCCACAAATGCCTACCTGCGAATTCATGCAGGTCTGCTGCTGAAACGTCCGGCGCTGGTCAGCCCGTTGGCCGGCTGGAAAAGCTACCCGGTGAGCATCGAGGCGCGCCTGGAAAACCAGATGTTCCACGTGGAACTAAAAATTGACGTTACTTACTCTTCAACCTGCCCTTGCTCCGCTGCCCTCGCCAGGCAATTGATTCAGCAGCAATTTATCGAGGACTTTGCCGGCACACCGCTGCAGCACGAAGACGTACTGACCTGGCTCGGCAGCGCAAACGGCATCGTCGCCACGCCCCACAGTCAGCGCAGCAGCGCGCTGTTGCAGGTCCGGCTTCAGGACGATCAGCCAACACTGCCGCTGACCCAGTTGATCGACGAAACCGAAGCCGCCCTCGGCACTGCAGTGCAAACCGCCGTAAAGCGTGCAGACGAACAAGCCTTCGCCCTGGCCAACGGGCAGAACCTGATGTTCTGCGAAGACGCCGCCCGCCGCCTGAACCTCGCCTTGAAACGCTCGGATGCGGTCAATGCCTTCCACTTGAAAGTAATCCACGCCGAAAGCCTTCACGCGCACGATGCCGTGGCCGAAAGCCGCTGGACGAGACCTTCCGAATGATCACCTGCACCGCTTTGCGCTGGGGCGCCCCCGGCCAACCACTGACCCCCGCCGTGGATTTCACCCTGGAAAAAGGCAGCCTTACCGGCATCATCGGCGCCAACGGCACCGGCAAAAGCAGCCTGCTGAAAGTTATCGCCGGATTGCAGAAGCCACTGGCGGGGAAAGTGACGATCGATGCTCCACGCCGAGGTGGCCTGTCGTTTTTGCCCCAGCAACAGAACCTCGATCGCCAGTTTCCTATCAGCCTTGAAGAATTGGTGGCCGCCGGTTTTTGGGGCAGCAGGCAAACCCCGCAACAACGTACCGAACGCCTGAGCGCCGTGCTCGAAGACTGGTGCCTCAGCGGCCTGGAGCATCGGCCGTTGATGGCCTTGTCGGGCGGCGAACTGCAACGCGCCCTGCTCGCCCGCATGAGCCTGGCCGAGTCGCCGATATTGCTGCTGGACGAACCCCACGCCGCCCTCGACGAAGACGGCCAGGCGCTGTGCTGGAAACACATCCACGCCTGGCACGACGCAGGCCGCACGGTGGTCGTGGTGTGCCATGACCTCGGCTCCGTACGCCAACACACCCAGCAAGTGGTGCAGATCAAAAGCAGTGGCTGCGTGTTCGGCTCCAGCAAAGAACTGATCCGCCCGCAGCCGCAAATGCAGGTGGCCTGATGCACTTCGCCGCCCACCTGTGGATGCCGTTTCTCGATTTCGTTTTCATGCGCCGCGCGCTCGTCGGCGGTCTGGTATTGGCATGCAGCACCGCGCCGCTCGGGGTGTTCCTGATCCTGCGCCGCATGAGCCTGATCGGTGACGCGGTGTCCCACGGCATCCTGCCCGGCGCCGCCCTGGGCTTCTGGTTTGCCGGCCTGAGTTTGCCCGCGCTGACCATCGGCGGCCTGGGCGCCGGCCTGAGCATGGCCGGCCTCGCCGCCTGGATTACCCGTCGCACCGGGCTGAAGGAAGACGCCAGCCTCGCCGCCATCTACCCGATCTCCCTGGCCAGCGGCGTGCTGATCCTCGGCCTCGCCGGCAAACGCCTGGACCTGCTGCACCTGCTGTTCGGCTCGGCCCTGGCGGTAGACGGCCCGACCCTCACCGGCATGCTCTGGGTCTCGGGCTTCAGCCTGATCGCCATGGTGGTGATCTACAAACCGCTGCTGCTGGACACCCTCGACCCGCTGTTCCTGCAAACCGTCAGCCGCCTCGGCCCGCTGGCCCACGGCCTGTTCCTGACGCTGGTGGTGCTGAACCTGGTGATCGGTTTCCAGGCCATCGGCGCGTTGATGGTGGTCGGCCTGATGATGTTGCCGGCGATTGCTTCACGTTTCTGGAGCCGGCGCCTGCCGGTGTTGATCGCCATATCAGCGGTGCTGGGATGCCTGTCGGTATGGCTTGGCTTGTTGCTGTCGTTCTACTACTCGCTGCCCAGCGGCCCGGCAATTGTGCTGGTGGCTGGCGGCTGGTACCTGCTGTCCGTGGTCTTCGGTCCGGTGCACGGCTTGCTGCGCCGCCCGCCTTTGCTTACATCCCAATGAGGTGTTTCCCGATGCGCGCTCTACTCGTGCTGTTCAGTGTGTTGCTGCCGCTGTCGTTCGCGACGGCCCAGGCTGCCGACAAGCTTCAGGTGGTTACCAGCTTCAGTATTCTTGACGACATGACCCACCAGGTCGGTGGCGATCATATCCAGATCAGCAACATGGTCGGCCCCGACGCCGACGCCCACACCTACGAACCAACACCGGACGATGCCAAGGCCCTGCTCAAGGCCAAGGTGATCATCAAGAACGGCCTGGGCTTCGAGCCGTGGCTGGATCGCCTGATCACCAGCACCGAGACCAAGGCCACTGTGGTCACTGCGAGCAAAGGCGTGCTCTCCCACACCATGGAAGAGGACGGCGAAACCATCCCCGACCCGCACGCCTGGCACAACCTGGCCAACACCGTTATCTACGTGAACAACATCACCAAGGCGCTGATCGCTGCCGACCCGGCCAACAAGGCCGACTACGAGCACAACAGCCAGGTGTACCTGAAAGAAATCTACCGCCTGCTGGCTGAAGCCAAGGCCAAGTTTGGCGCGCTGCCACCGGGTAACCGTCGCATCGTCACCTCTCATGACGCCTTCGGCTACCTGGGCCAGGCCTACGGTATCGAGTTCCTGTCGCCTCAAGGCCTGTCCACCGAACGTGAACCGTCGGCCGCCGAAGTCGCCACGCTGATCACCCAGATCCGCAAGGACAAGGTCAAGGCCGTGTTCATGGAAAACATCAAGGACTCGCGTCTGCTCCAGCAGATCGCTGATGAGAGCGGCGCGCAGATCGGCGGCACGCTGTATTCGGACGCCCTGGCTGCAGAAGGTCCGGCCAGCACCTTTACCGGCCTGTTCGAATACAACCTCAACACCCTGTGCGCGGCCCTGAGCAAGCCATGAGCCTGAGCATGCTTGACCTGGAAGAGGCTGCCATCGGCAGCCGCTTTCCACTCGATAGCGTGCTCGACGCCCTGCCGTGGAACAGCGATGGACTGATCGCCGCTATCGCTCAGCAACACGGCAGCGGCGAAGTGTTGATGCTGGCCTGGATGAACCGCCAGGCCCTCGACGAAACCCTGGCCACCAGGCACGTCTGCTACTGGTCCCGTTCGCGCCAGCAACTGTGGCGCAAGGGCGAAACCTCCGGCCACCGGCAACTGCTGGTGGAGGCCCGTCTGGATTGCGACGGCGACGCGGTATTGCTGATCGTCGACCAGCAAGGCCCGGCCTGCCACACCGGCCGGCCCACCTGCTTCTACAACGCCATCGACGGCCATCACGTAAACATCATCACCGCGCCTCTCAAGGAACCTGACCCATGATCCGCAAGAACCCTTCCGGCGATCTGCCCGTGATTGCCGAATCGGCCTACGTCGACAAAACTGCAATCATCTGCGGCAAGGTGATCATCGGCGAAAACGTATTTGTCGGCCCTTACGCGGTGATCCGCGCCGACGAAGTCGACGCCAACGGTGACATGGACCCGATCACCATTGGGGCCAATTCGAATATCCAGGACGGCGTGGTGATCCACTCCAAATCCGGCGCCGCCGTGACCATCGGCGAGTTCACCTCCATCGCCCACCGCTCCATCGTCCACGGGCCCTGCACCGTTGGTGACCGGGTGTTCATCGGCTTCAACAGCGTGCTGTTCAACTGCGTCGTCGGCGATGGCTGCGTGGTGCGGCACAACTCTGTAGTCGACGGCCGCGATTTGCCCGACGCGTTCTACGTGCCCTCCACCACCCGCATCGGCCCCAACACCGACCTGTCCCAGTTCCCGCCGGTGAGTGTCAGCGCTTCGGAGTTTTCCGAAGACGTGGCACGCACCAACGTCGACCTGGTACTGGGTTACAAAGCCCTGCAAAACGAGTTCTGACCATGAGCCGCCTGCTGATCCGCAACGCCCGCCTGGTGAACGAAGGCGAGGAATTCGAGGCTGACCTGCTGGTCGCCAATGGCCGTATCGAGAAGATCGCCGGCAGCATCGACAACGCCAACGCCACCGTGGAAATCGACGCCCAAGGCCAGTGGCTGCTGCCGGGAATGATCGACGACCAGGTGCACTTCCGAGAGCCCGGCGCGCCGGACAAAGGCAGCTTCTACAGCGAGTCCCGCGCGGCGGTGGCGGGTGGCATCACCAGTTTCATGGACATGCCCAACACCAACCCGGCGACCCTGAACCTGGAAGCCCTGGCCGACAAGAAGCGCCGCGCGGCGCTGCATTCGGTGGCCAACTATGGCTTTCACTTCGGAGTGAGCAACGACAACCTCGACACCGTCGCCGCGCTGGACCCGCGGGAAGTCGCCGGGGTCAAAGTGTTCATGGGTGCGTCTACCGGCAATATGCTGGTGGATGATCCGAAGATCCTCGAGCGCCTGTTCGCCGAGGTGCCGACCATTCTCCTGGCCCACTGCGAGCACACCCCCAGCATCCTGGCCCGCGAGCAAAGGATGCGCGAGCGTTTCGGTGAGCACATTCCTGCCGTGGCACACCCGCTGATCCGCGATGCCGAGGCCTGCTATCGCTCCTCGTCCCTGGCGGTGGAGCTGGCCAAGCGGCACGGCACGCGCCTGCATGTGTTGCACATCACCAGCGCCCGAGAGTTGGTGCTGTTCGAGGACAAACCCCTGGCGCAAAAACGCATCACGGCGGAAGTCTGCCTGCATCACCTCTTGTTCGATGACCGCGACTACGCCCGCCTCGGCCACCAGATCAAATGCAACCCGGCGATCAAGACACGCGCCGACCGCAACGCCTTGCGCCTGGCATTGTTGAGTGATCGTCTGGATGTAATTGGCAGTGACCATGCGCCGCACACCTGGGCGCAAAAACAGCTGCCCTATCGCGAAGCGCCATCAGGCTTGCCGCTGGTGCAACACGCCCTGCCGGCGCTGCTGGAATTGGTCGCCGACGGCCTGCTGCCGCTGACCACGCTGGTGGCGAAAACCAGCCATCGGGTCGCGGACCTGTTTGCGATCCCCGACCGTGGCTACCTGCGCGAAGGCTATTGGGCCGACCTGGTGCTGATCCAACCCGAGCCTCACGGCAAACCCGTCAGCAGCCAGCCGATCCTGGCCCGCTGCGGCTGGACGCCCTTTGCCGGGCGCAGCTTCCGGCACAGCGTCAGCACCACGCTTGTGTCGGGCCACCTGGCCTGGCACGACGGGCGCGTGCACGACAGTTGCCAGGGGCTGCCGCTGCATTTTCAGCGCTGAAGAGACTCTGTACCTGGCAATCCAATCAAATGTGGGAGCGGGCTTGCTCGCGAATGCGGTGGGTCAGCCAATACACCTGTGACTGATTCACCGCATTCGCGAGCAAGCCCGCTCCCACATTTTGATCGGGGTATGTCTTAGGTTAAGCGCGGGGTTTGACCGTACCGCAGTTGCTGCCCAACCACTGCGCGTGGGTGTCCAGGCTGCCCTTCTGCTGTACGCCGGTGGCGTTGAAGGTACCGTTAACCGTAGTGGTGAATTCCTGCTGGCTCTGGAACGTCGCCACGCCAGTGCCCTGGGCTTTCGGGCAGCTGAAACGGAATTTCCATTGGTTGCCGGTCTTGTCCGTCACTTCCTGCTTGCAACCCGATTGCGGGTCGGTCAGCGGGATGGAATCGGACGCCACCTGGGCCGGGGTCAGGCACACCTGTACGCCTTTGCCGGCCATGGTGATGCCTTGCTTCTCAAGCATCGCGCGTTGTTCCGGGGTCATCTGTTGCTTGAGCTGACCGAGGATCAGCGACAAGTCCGGCAGGTCCTGGTTATCGACCTTCATGTTGCTGGTGGTCAACTCCCACAAGCCCGGCGCCAACATCTGCGCTTGCGCCGCCACAGGCAGCGTCAAACCAACAACCATGGCCAAACCAAGCAGACGAGCATTCATCGGGTAACTCCTGGGCAATTGTCGGCGTTAGACGCCGCAAAAGCGCCAGTGTTGCACAGCAAATAAAATAGCGACATTCGTGGCCGAACATGGTCTGTTAGGCACTTGTTCGTCAGGAGTACCGTTGTCCATGGATTTCTTTGGCCCGCACCTGCTCGCCTATTTCATTGCCACCCTGCATTTTCTGGGCACCCTCGCCGCCATCCATGCGGTGCTGACCGTCAGGACCGCCCAAGGCTCGATTGCCTGGGCATTGTCGCTGATGTTCATCCCCTACCTGACGCTGATTCCCTACCTGATCTTTGGCCGGAGCACTTTCGACGCCTACATTCAGGCGCGGCGCCAGGCCAACCAGGAAATGCACAAGGCGATCACCGAGCTGAACTGGCGCCCATGGGTTGAAGAGGCGCTGGCCGCGCGCAACTCCCAGGCCTACGCTTCGCTGCGGGCCATGCCCAAGCTGGGACGCATGCCATGCCTGGCGAATAATCAGGTGCGTTTGCTGATCGATGGCGAGGCTACGTTCAGCGCGATTTTCGAGGCGATTCGCTCGGCAAAGACCGCTGTGCTGTTCCAGTTCTTCATCATTCATGACGACGAACTTGGCCGCCAACTGCACACCTTGCTCAAGGAAAAAGCCGCCGAAGGCGTAGCCATTTTCGTGCTGTACGACCGTATCGGCAGCCATGCCCTGCCCCATCGTTATGTGCAGTCGCTGCGAGACGCCGGGGTGCAGGTCAAGGCCTTCGCCACGCGCAGCGGCTGGCTCAACCGCTTCCAGGTCAACTTCCGCAACCACCGCAAGATCGTGGTGGTGGATGGCATTACCGGGTTCGTCGGTGGGCATAACGTCGGCGATGAGTACCTGGGCAAGAAACCGCCGCTGGCGCCATGGCGTGACACCCATGTGCAAGTCAGCGGCCCGGTGGTGGCGTGCTTGCAGGAATCCTTTGCCGAAGACTGGTTCTGGGCCTCGCGTGAGCTGCCGCCGCTGCTGCTGCCGGATACCTACCCGGACGACGGCGTGCTCTGCCAGTTGCTGGCCAGCGGCCCGGCGGATCCCTACGAAACCTGCTCGCTGTTTTTCGTCGAGGCCATTCATGCGGCGACCGAGCGGGTGTGGATCACCAGCCCGTATTTCATTCCCGATGAGGCGGTGTTTGCGGCTTTGAGGTTGGCGGTATTGCGCGGTGTCGACGTGCGCCTGCTGCTGCCGTCACGGCCGGATCACCGCATCGTCTACGCCGCTTCCAGCCTGTATGCGATCGAAGCCGTGCGCGCCGGGGTGCGGGTATTTCGCTATACGCCAGGGTTCCTGCATCAGAAAGTGGTGTTGGTCGACCGTGAAATCAGCGCCATCGGCAGTGCGAACCTGGATAACCGCTCGTTCCGGCTGAATTTCGAAGTGATGTTGCTGACGGTAGATGACACTTTCGCCAGCCAGGTGGAGCACATGCTGCTGGAAGACTTCGCCCTGGCCCATGAAATCAGCCAGGAAGAAAACCGCCAGACCCACCGCCTGCAACAATTGGGCATGCGGATCGCGCGGCTGATTTCTCCAATCTTGTAAGGCTTGCACCGAACCCAATGTGGGAGCGGGCTTGCTCGCGAAAGCGGAGTGTCAGTCACTGAATGTGTTTCTGATACAACGCCTTCGCGAGCAAGCCCGCTCCCACACAAGCCCGCTCCCACATTCAGATCACCGGTACCATTGCTTACTGGTACAGGTCATCCCGCGTCCACGGCAGCTCATGGCTACCATCGGCATGGGGTTTCACCGCCAGAATCTGATGCAGGTTGATCCAGCCCCGGGCAAACGCATACGCACAGCCGGCCAGGTACAGGCGCCAGATGCGCAAGGCTTGCTCCGGCACCATCTTGCCTGCCGCTTCCAGGTTGTCTTCGAGGCGCTCGCTCCAGTGATCCAGCGTGCGCGCGTAATGCAGGCGCAGGCTTTCGACGTCGACGACTTCCAGGCCCACGTCGCTGATCTCGGCGGTCATCATCGACAGATGCGGCAACTCGCCGTTGGGGAACACATAACGCTCGATAAAATCCCCGGCGCCACGGCCCACGGGCCGGCCATCAATGTGCTTGGCGGTAATCCCGTGGTTCATCACCAGGCCGCCCTCACGCACCGCGCCGTAGAGAATCTTGCAGTACTCCGCCAGGTTGGCGTGGCCAACGTGTTCAAACATCCCCACGCTCACCACCTTGTCGAACCGGCCATCCTGAGGCAAGTCGCGGTAGTCGAGCAGCGTCAGCTCTACCTGGTCTTCCAGGCCTTCGGCCTTCACCCGCTCCTGGGCCAGTGCCAGCTGTTCCTTGCTCAGGGTGATACCGAACACCTTGACCCCGAATTCCCGCGCGGCATACCGCGCCAGCCCACCCCAACCGCAGCCCACGTCGAGCAAGTACTCCCCCGGCTGCAGCCGCAATTTGCGGCACAGGTGGCGGAATTTGTCTTGTTGGGCTTGATCAAGGGATTCGCTGCCGGTTTCGAAATACCCACAGGAATAGGCCATGTCGCGGTCCAGCCACAGCTGGTAGAACTCGTTGGACAGGTCGTAATGGTAGGAAATAGCCGCTGCGTCGGTGGCCTTGTCGTGGATCGAACGCACCGGACGACTCCCCTCGTCGTCATCAACCAGGGCATGACTCAACTCGTCAACGACCCTGATCACTTCGGAAATGGAGCCTTCCAGCTCCAGTTTGCCCTCGACGAAAGCTTCGCCCAGTGAGTCGAGCGTCGGATGGCTGAGCTTTGAAACCATCATGGGGTCCTTGACCACAATGGTGACGCTGGGATCCGGGCCCAGGTTGAATTCATGGCCGTCCCAGAGTCGAAGACGCAGCGGTAGCTTGAGATTCTGTAAGGCCGGTGGAAGTTGCGCGAGCATGAGTAGTCCCCCCTTGTTTCAGACGTCTGAAATGAGGGTAGACCATCCACGGAAAAATTAGCAGGCTATCGAAACAATAGCGCCTTTCTATGGTGCCCGCCGCTGGAGCAAACCCTCCTGGACCCACTGTTTCAGCCAGGTAACCGCTTGCAATGGCGCGCCCTCCTGGTAAGTGACTGCCAACTCGGCACACAGTTCGGAAAAACTCCAACCGTTGGCGACCATGCCTGTCAGCGCGCTGGCTTGCGCCGGTTCAACGCTGCGGTATTGGCAGACATTCTGATGGCGCCAGACCAGGCACACCTGCGCCAATGGCAGGGCTTCGCTGCCGGGAAAGTCCCACTCGCCCTTGCTCGCACGCCAGATGCCCAGGCTGTTGAAATCACACAGCACCTGCTGCACCGAGGGCACGAACTGCACCTGCAGCCCTGGCCAGTCTTCGGGCGGCAGCGTTGCCATGTCTTGCAGGGCCAACGGCTCGCCCTGCGGTGCATCAAAGGCCAGGGTGAATGCCCATTCGAGCCGCGCCAGCTCGGCAGGCGCCAAACCTTGCTCGCCATAATGCTCAACGATAAACCCGGGGAACCGCTCGCCAAACCAGCGCAGGCTGTAATGGGCCGAGGGATAACGGCAGATATAGGCCGAACCCAACTCTGCAAACTCCTCGTCCCCCAGCCAATACCAGACGGCGCTGAAGTCATCGCGCAGCACTTCCTGCAACCGGGCGTGATAGGCGTTGTGGTAAATCGCCAGGCCCGTCTCGACATCCAGGGTCGGGCCGCCGATCAAGGTGGCGCTGAAGCTGTTGCTGGCAGTGGAAGACTCGGCCAGCAAATGCCGCTCAAAGGCCAATTGCCAATCGATCAGGCGCATAACGCTCTCCTGTCCAGCGCGCTCGCGCCCAGTTCGCGGGCCTTGTTCAACTCGTCGAGCAGCTCCTGGAAAGGCGGGAAATGGTCATCGCGTTCGAGCAAGGTCGAGACTGGCCCAAGGTGCTCCAGGGTCCGCTGGTACAGCGCCCACACCGGATCGCATACCGGATGGTCATGGGTGTCGATCACGTAGTCGCCGTAATCCATATGCCCGGCCAGGTGCAGTTGGCGGATGCTTTCGGGCGGCAGGTTGCGGATAAATTCCCAGGCGTCGAACCCGTGATTGCGCGAGCTGACGTAGACGTTATTCACGTCCAGCAGCAACTGGCAGCCGGTGAGGTGGCTCAGGGCGTTGAGAAATTCCCACTCGGTAAACTCATCCGCCTTGGAGCGCACGTAGCTGGAGACGTTTTCCAGCACGAACGGGCGCTGCAACACATCCTGCACCTGCCGTACGCGAGCGGCGACGTGGTACAGGCTTTCTTCGGTGTAGGGCAGCGGCAGCAAGTCATGCAACTGGTGCGCGTTGCCACGGCTCCAGCACAGGTGATCGGAAATCCACGCCGGCCGGATGCGCTCGGAGAGCTGCTTGAGTTGTTTCAGGTAATCGGTATCGAGGGCATGGGGCCCGCCGATTGAAAGGGACACACCGTGCATCACCAGGGGATAACGCTCGGCTATCGCATCCAGGTAGTACAAGGCCTTGCCGCCCTGCACCAGATAATTCTCGGAGATCACTTCGAACCAATCCACGGCGGGCGATTGTTCAAGGATCTGCTGGTAGTACTCGCTGCGTAGACCCAGGCCGTAACCCAGACTCGGAAGGGAAGCGGACATAAAAACACTCCTGGGGAAAGTGTCCGCAGCGGAGGGGGTGCCCGCTGCGGTTGCACTCGGTTGTCGGTTACTCGCCGACTTTGCCGCCTTTCTGGTCGCACATCGCCTTGCTCATCGACAGGAAGCCGTGACCTTTGCAAACACCCTGGCCTTTGCAGGCGTTCTCTGCGGTCTTGCAGTCGTTCTGGCCTTTGCAGGCGTTGACGCCATAGCAATGAACCGGCGCGTCAGCGGCTTGTACCTGGGTGGCAACACCGGCGAACATGCCAGCAGCGGCGATAGCAAGGGCGGCACCGGAAACGGCGTTTTTGAAGTTCATTGTGTATTCCTCATGATCAGTAGTGGAGCCGGTCTGAACGGATTGTTCAGTCTCGACATAGCACTAGAGTGAGGTCCCCCCATGGCGTTACAGCACGACTGAAAAATTTATTCCTCGAGTTTCAATAACGGCTCCTGGAACCGCAACAGACGCCCCGCATTGCCCAGCACCAGCAGCGTACTGAGGTTGTGCAGCACCGCCGCAATCATCGCGCCCGCCGCGCCCAGCCAGCCAAATGCGGCGAACACCACGATCGCCAGCGTCCAGCCCAGACCGATGATCACGTTAACCTGCAACGTGTGCCGGCACTGGCGACTCAAGCGCACACAGGTGCCCAGGCGCCGCAGGTCGCTGCCGATCAGCACCACGTCCGCCGATGCCAGCGCGATATCCGCCCCGCCCGCGCCCATCGCCACACCGACCACACCCGCCTTGAGCGCCAACGAATCGTTGATCCCGTCGCCCACCACCATCGGCCGGAAACCGCTGCCGATTTCCCCCAGCACGCGATTGAGTTTGTCCTCCGGCAAAGCCTGGGCTTCGACGTCGCTGATGCCCACTTCCAACGCCAGGCTGTCGGCCACGCTCTGGCGGTCGCCGGTCAGCAGCAGTTGGCGCCCCAGGCCCAATTCACGCAGCTCTTTCATCGCCTGGCGCGCTTCAGGTTTCACGCTGTCCGCTAGCAACAGCCAGGCAAGGAACTGCCCGTTCAACGCGAGCCCGGCAATCGGGCCATCGTGATTGGGGACCGCCGTGGCCGTGATGCCCAGTTGCTCAAACAATTCCGGCCGGCCGAGGGCGGCTTCGCCCTGCCCGGTCTGCGCGACCACACCGAGGCCCTGGCGCTCGCGAATATCCGACAACACCAGCATCTGCTCTTGAGTCGCCAGCCCCGCCAATGCCCGGCTGACCGGGTGGCTGCTGGCGGAGCCGAGGCTGGCCGCCAGGTTGAGCAGTGCTTGCCGATCCGGCTCACGGGTGTCGATGGACTGCAAACGCAGGGTGCCAAACGTCAAAGTACCGGTCTTGTCGACCACCAGGGACGTCAGGTCCGCCAGCTCTTCGAGAAACGCCGAGCTGCGAATCAGAATGCCGTGACGCGCCGCCACCGCAATGCCCGCAATCGCCGTGGCCGGCGCCGACAACACCAAAGCACACGGGCACGCCGCCACCAGCACCGCGAGCATCGCCTGGGCGTCATTGGTGACAAACCAGGTGACCGCCGCCAGCAACAGCACCAGCACCATGTAGCTGCCGGCGTAGCGCTCCAGCAATCGGGTGATCGGCGGCTTCGAACGTTCGGCGCTCTGCATCAGGGCGATGACTTTGCCCAGCGTCGACTCATTGCCGGTGCGGGTCACTTCCAGGCGCAGCAAACCGTCAAGGTTGATCGCGCCACCAAACACCTGCACGCCGACACTCGCTTCCAGCGGCACCGATTCACCGGTAATTGGCGCGGTGTCGAGGCTGGCCTGGCCCGACAGCACCACGCCGTCGGCGGGCACGCGGTCACCGGCGCGCACTTCGACGATATCGCCGGTCTTCAGGATGCCGTTGTCCACTTCCAGGATCGTCCCGTCCGCCTGCACCAACCGTGCGTGGCTACGGGTCAGCTTGCCCAGGGCATGAATCGCTTCCTGGGAGCCGATGACGCTGCGCTCTTCCAGCACATGGCCGAAGATCATGATGATCGGCAGCAGCGCGGCGGTCAGCAGGTCACCGGTAGCCCAGGCGCCAAGCATGGCCAGGGCGATCAGTTGGTCGGTGATGCCATGCAAACTTGGATACCGCAGGCTGTACCAGGCCGAGCGCATCACGGGCACGGCCACCAGCAATGAGGCGACGCCCAACAGCAGTTGGCTCACGCCGGTCTGGTCCGGCGCCAGCCAGCGCCATACCAGGCCCAGGCTGAGGAGGCCCAGGGCGAGCATCGCCAGGGTCAGTTGCCGGGCGGCGCTGCGTTGTTCGGCCGATGAGAGCATCGGGGCTGCGTGGGCGGTCATTGTTCGGCTCCCTGAATGATCAGGCGGGAATCGTCTTTAGGGTCAACCGTGGTCACGGAGCCGGCCTGCCCGAGAATTTTCGGCAGGCGTTCGCGGTAGAGGCGCAGCAACAGGCCGGGGTCTTGGACCTGGGCCAGGCTGGCGACGGTAGCGGTTTGCGCCTGGGCGTTGGACAGCCGTTCGCTGGCCTGGGCGTGAGCCACTTGCACGGCGCGGTCGGCGTCCTGGTTGGCGGTCTGGGTAAGTTTTTCGGCGTCGGTGCGCGCATTGGCCACCGCCTTGTCGGCTTGCTGGCTGGCGGTCAGCACTGCGTTGAAGGCATTGACCGCCGGGCCCGGCAAGCTCGATTGCACGTCGACTCGGGTGACTTCGATGCCCAGGCCAAGGCCGGTGGACGCCAGGTCAGCCAGGCGTTGATTGATGCCGCGCACCAGGTCGCCACGCAGCCGTTCGCGGCGTTCGGCGGCCTGGTTGTCGGCGCCGATCAACTCGGGGCGCGCCACCAGAATCGTGTCCAGATCCCGCGCCGCAGTCAGCACCACGGCGCTGCGGGTGACCAGTCGATCCAGCGCCGGCAGCACGTGATCGCCCTGCAACACAAACGCGTAGGGCTCGGTGACCTTGTAGAAGACCCGCACATCCAGTTGCACCACCCCGGCATCGCCGGTCAGCAGGTAGCCGGAGCCGGCCAGGGCATCGCTCAGCGGCGTGGCAAAACTGGCCACGCGATCGGCTTGGGTGGCCGCATCGGAACGCAGCAGGTTTTCCACCCGGCGCTCGATCACCCGGTCCGCTGCGGGCAACAGCACCACTTGTTCAAACGGACGCGGCCAGGCCAGCAGCAGCCCGGCATTCTGGATCCGGTCCAGCGCACCGAAGTGCAACACCACGGCGCGGTTCTGCGGGTCGATCTGGCGCACGTTGGAAAACGCCCACGCCAGCGCGGCCAATACCGTCACCGCATACAGCGCCAGGAACGTCAGCCGTCCAGCCTGGATCCACGGGCTGTCGAGGCTTTCCCGCTCACTCATGGCTGGACATCCTTCGGCCCATCCACCAGCGCGCGGAAAGGCGCGGCATCGGTGCGCAGGATGATCTTGGTGCCCGGCGTGACCACTGTGCCAAGGGTGTCGAGGGAGCGCAGCAGGTTGTACAACTGCGGATTGCCGGCGTAGGCACGGCCATAAATCTGCGCGGCTTCGACCCGGGATTGCGCTTCGATATCGGCGGCTTTCACCGTGGCGTCGGCCTGGACGATTCGCGCATCACGCTCGGCGGCCGAACGAATCTGCGCCGCTTCACGCTTGCCAACGGCGGTTCGTTCCGTGGCGATGGTCTCGCGCTCGGCACGCATGCGGTCGACGGTGGCGGCGAGGGTCACCGAGGGCAAGGTCAGCCGTTCGACACCCACCTGCACCACACGCACGCCATAGGTGGTGAGCAATTGTTGATCAATCTGCTGGCGCAACTGCGCTTCAAAATCGGCAATGCGCACCTGGCTGGCATCGGTGTTCACCAGGTTGGCCAGGTCGAAACTGGCGGCGGTGGTTTCCAGCGCCGAGCCGACAAAGGTGCGAATCTGCCGCGCCGCTTCATCCGGCTGGTTCTGCACCGCACGCATAAAGCGCTGCACGTTGTCGGGATCGCCCTGCACCTGCCAGGCCACGTAGGCCTGCACGATGATCCGCAGGCCATCGCGGGTGCCCACATCCTGCAAACCGCTGGAGGTGGTGCGCAGGCGCAGGTCCACCGGAATCGCCGCCTCGAACGGCGCCGGCCAGCGCCATCCCAGGCCCGGCTCCAGCAATACCCGCGACGGGTTGCCGAAGCGAGTAATCACCGTGGCTTCACCGGAACGCACCTGCACCAGGCTCGCCGCGGCGACCGCGAACAGCACGAGCAATACCGCCCAGCCCATACGCCGCCAGGGGAACGGGCCGGCTTCGTGTTCATCGCCATGATGGTGATGATGGTGGCCGTGGTGGTGACCATGGCCTGCGTGATCGTGAGAATGAGCGCTCAACAGATGAACTCCTTATTGAACGGCTTTACGCGGCACCGCAGGGTCGGCCGGTAAGGTAAAGGAACGCAGATCGATGGTCGGTGCGCCACTGGCGCCCAGGCGATGATCAAGAATGAGTAACTTGGCGTGAGCCAGGCCCTGGCTCAGTTGGCTCAGGTACTGCTCCAGCACGAACGCCTGGCCGGCTTGTTGATAGGCCTTTTGTTCGGCACTGAAGCGCAGATCCGCCGCCTGGGCGCCAGCACTGACTTCGTGAGCCGTGGCCTGGGCCTGGTCGCGGGCGGTGCTGGCTTGCAGCAACGCCTGGTTGGTCTGCTCGCTGGCAGCGCCGCGCTCCCGGGAGATCAGCGCCTGGGCGCCAATCTGCGCGGCTTGCACCGCGTGATAGGCGTTGGCCGCACCGGAGGGCGGGTGAATGGCTTCCACCACGGTGGCGAGAATTTCCACGCCGCTGTCGAGTGTCTTCAGGTCCGCTTCCACCGCCTGGCCAATTTGATCGGCGAGGCTGTTGCGTTCCTCACCCAGCAACTCATCAAGGGTTCGCGAGGCAAACTCGTGGACGAGGATGCGGCTGGCGGTGCTGCGGATCAGCGTGGGCACATCGGCGCTGTTATAGGTGGCGGCGAGTGCAGCCTGGTCGGTCAAGCCGATGCGGTACACAAAGCGCACGTCCATATTGACGATCTGGAAGCTCTGCTTGTCGCCGCTGCTGCTGGCGATCACCTGGGATTTGTCATTCACATGGCTGGCGTCCCACAGGCGGTTGGCGATCAGCGGCGCCGGGCCCTCGGCCGGAGCGACGTCGGTGTTTGCCGCTTCGCCAACGCTGGTGGCCAGCTCATGGACCACGCCGTTTTCCACGTTCAGTACGCGACCCAGCGGCCACGGCAAACCGGCATGCAGGCCAGGCCCGAAGACCTCCACCGGCTTGCCAAAGCGTTCATAGATCCCACGGCTTTGCAGGGCGACTTCATGCACGCCGGTCAGCAACCAGCCTACGGCCAGCACCACCACCAACACCGGCAGGAATGCCCGGCGCATGTAGGTGAAGGCCCAGATCTGCCGCAGGTCGATGCCGAAACGGTTGTGCAGTTCGTGCTGCAAGGCGAGCAAGGGTTGCGGCGGCCAGCGCAGCATCCCGGCGATAAAACTTTGCGCCATCAGGCGCGGTTCAAGCCGCCCCTGGCGCGGGCTGAACAGCGACAGCAGGCCTCTTAGCAGAAACTCCAGCGCCACCAGGGCCGGCAACAGGCCGATCAACACGGCCAGGCGCAGAGGCCACACGGACTCTTCACCGGCAAACAGCAGACAAATCGCACTGATCACCAGGCAGATAATCGCCACCCGGCTAAGTTGCGCCAGTTGCACCGCTTCCGGCCATTGGGCGGTGCTTTCCTGGGCCATGCGCCGTTCAAACACCAGCAAGCCGAATGCCAGTGCCAAGGCAATGGCGGCGCCCACACTGGCAGCCTGGCCCAGCGCCGCGGCGGGCAAGGTCAAGCTCCAGAATTCCAGAACGCTGAAGAATGCCAGCAACGACCAGCCGCACAGCCAGAACACCGGTGCGCCAATCTGCACCAGCAAGCCGTTACCGACGCGACCGAACTGCCGGTTTAGCCAGCCAGGTTCTTCTTGTGGCAGCAGCGGTTCGATCAGCCGTGCAGCCGGCTCCTCCAGCGCCATGGCCCGCCAATCCGCGACCCACCACGCCGATTGCAAGCCAGCCACCAGCACCAGCAACGCCGAGGCGCAGTTGATCAGCACCACCGGCCAGATCGACAGCGGGGCGAACAGCGCCACAAACAGCGCCAGCATCCAGCCGCCGACCGCCAGCACCGTCAGGCCAATGCCGGCCTGCCTTAACCGGCGGGCATGAAACAACCCCTGCTGAAAACGCGGCAGCCCTTCGATGGCCACGTCATCAGCGTCTAGATCCACTCGCATCCCCAAACGCCCACCCAGAAACAATTAGTTACTCTATAACCCGAAGCGTGAAATTTTTGTTTGGTTTCACACAGATAGTGACGAAAGCCCCAGAAACACGAGCCATCACTGGTTTCAGCGGTGATAAATCGGCACACTCCCCAGAGTTTTTCGCGGGCTTACGGACAAGGAAGCGTCACTCCCCATGATTTCGATCTATCAGCTTAAACCGCGTTTTCAGAACCTGCTGCGCCCGCTGGTGCAGCGCCTCTACGACAACGGCACCACCGCCAACCAGATCACCGTGCTGGCCGGGGTGGTTTCCCTGCTGGTGGGATTGCTGATTGCCGGCTTCGCACAACATGTGTGGCTGTTTGCGCTGATCCCGCTGTGGATGATCCTGCGCATGGCCCTCAATGCCATCGACGGCATGCTCGCCCGGGAATTCGGCCAGCAGTCGCGACTCGGCGCCTACCTCAATGAACTGTGTGACGTGATCGCCGACAGCGCACTGATCCTGCCGTTTGCGCTGATCCCCGAGGTCAGCCTGGCGCCGGTGTTGCTGGTGACGCTGCTGGCGGTGTTCAGCGAATACGCCGGCGTGCTCGGGCCGATGGTCGGGGCCTCGCGGCGCTACGACGGCCCGATGGGCAAGAGCGATCGGGCATTTGTGCTCGGGGTGCTGGCCACCGGCGTAGCGCTGGGTTGGCTGGGTGCCGGTTGGGTCGATGCGGTGATGTGGCTGGTCGCGGCGTTGCTGGCCTACACCCTGGTCAACCGTGTGCGCCAAGGCTTGAAAGAAGAAACGAACACCTCCCCTTCTGCATAAGGATTTTGCGATGCGTGAACAGCAAGAGCACACCTTCAGCACCCATGACGGGGTGGAGCTTTTCTACCGTCATTGGCCCGCCACCGCACCCGCGGGCTTTGCGCCGCGCAAGGCGATCTTGCTGTTCCATCGCGGCCACGAGCATTCCGGTCGTATCGCCCACCTGGTGGACGAGCTGAACCTGCCGGAGTTCGACTTCTTCGCCTGGGACGCCCGTGGCCACGGCCAATCCCCCGGCGCGCGCGGCGACAGCCCGAGCTTCGCCACCAGTGCGCGGGACGTGCAGACTTTCGTTGACCATATCGGCAGCGCCTACAACATCGAGGAAGAACACCTCGCAGTGATCGCCCAAAGCGTCGGCGCGGTGATCGCGGCCACCTGGGTGCACGACTACGCGCCGAAGATTCGCTCGCTGGTACTCGCCTCCCCCGCATTCAAGGTCAAACTCTACGTGCCCTTCGCCCGGCCGGGCCTGGCGTTGATGCGCAAGTTTCGCGGCAACTTTTTCGTCAACAGCTACGTCAAGGCCAAGTTCCTGAGCCATGACCCGGAGCGCGTGGCGTCCTACGACAGTGATCCGCTGATCACCAAAGCCATCTCGGTGAATGTGCTGTTGGGCCTGTACGAAGCGGCCGACAGGGTTGTAGCCGATGCCCAGGCAATTCAGGTACCGACCCAACTGCTGATCTCCGGCTCGGACTTTGTGGTGCACCGCAAACCCCAGCAGCAGTTTTTCGACCGCCTCGGCAGCTTGAAGAAAGAGCTGCACATCCTCCCCGGCTTCTTCCACGACACCCTCGGTGAACGTGACCGCGCCGTGGCCTTGAGCAGCGCCCGGCGCTTTATCCTGCAGAATTTCGAACGCCCGCTGGACCGCGCCAACTTGCTGGACGCCGACAAGATCGGCCTGACCTGCGCCGAATCCGAATCCCTCGCCGCGCCGTTGCCACGCAACTCCCTGCGCGACCTGTACTGGCGCATGACCCGCGCCAGCATGGGCCTGGGCAGCAAACTGTCGGATGGCGTGAAGCTCGGTTTCGACACCGGCTTCGACTCCGGCAGCACCCTGGACTACGTGTACCGCAACAAACCCACCGGCAAAGGCGGGCTGGGGCGGATGATCGACACCAACTACCTGAACTCCATCGGCTGGCGCGGTATTCGTCAGCGCAAGTTGAACGTGGAAGAGCTGCTGCGCCTGGCGATGGCCAAGCTGCGGGACGAGCAGCGGGAAGTGCGCATCGTCGACATCGCCGCCGGGCATGGTCGGTACATTCTGGAAGCCTTGCAGGGCGTTTCGCCGTTGCCGGAATCGATCCTGCTGCGGGACTACAGCGACATCAACGTGCGCGACGGTGGCGCGCTGATTCGTGAAAAAGGGCTGGGGGATATCGCCCAGTTCGTCAAAGGCGATGCGTTTGACCGGGCGGACCTTGCGGCGCTGGAACCCAAGCCGACGCTGGCGGTGGTGTCCGGGCTATATGAACTGTTCGCGGATAACGCGATGGTCGGTGGCTCGCTCGCCGGCTTGGCCGAAGCCGTGGAGCCCGGTGGTTATCTGGTGTACACCGGCCAACCGTGGCATCCGCAACTGGAACTGATCGCCCGCGCCCTCACCAGCCACCGCCAGGGCCAGGCCTGGGTAATGCGCCGGCGCAGCCAGGCGGAAATGGATCAACTGGTGGCAGCCGCCGGTTTCCGCAAGATCACCCAGCGTGTGGATGAGTGGGGGATTTTCAGCGTGTCCCTGGCACAGCGAGTCTGACCCATGCGTGAACCGGGCCTGTTGAAACCGGCGGTGCTGTGGCTGCTGCTGTTGGCGCCGCTGTTTTTCAGCACCTACGGCTTTGCCACGTGGGTCACCAGCCAGCGCAGCGACGTGGGCACGATGGTGTTCGGCTGGGAAACCCATATCCCGTTCTGGGCCTGGACCATCGTGCCCTACTGGTCGATCGACCTGCTCTACGGTTTCTCCCTGCTACTGCCAAGCACCCGCCATGAGCTGAAACAACATGCCTTGCGCCTGCTGACGGCCCAAGTGATTGCCGTCACCTGCTTCCTGATCTGGCCCTTGCGTTTCACCTTCGAAAGACCGGAGCTGGACGGCGTGTTTGGCTGGCTGTTTGCGGTACTCGCCGGGTTCGACAAGCCGTTCAACCAGGCGCCGTCATTGCACATCGCGCTGCTGGTGGTGCTGTGGATAATGTACCAGCGGCATAGCCGGGGCCTGTGGCGCTGGCTGGTGCATGGCTGGTTCGCGTTGATCGGCCTTTCGGTGCTGACCACTTATCAACATCACTTTATTGACTTACCCACAGGCGCCCTCGCCGGCTGGCTGTGCGTGTGGCTGTGGCCGCTGGAACATCCGAGCCCGCTGCTGAATGCCCAGCTGACCAGGGACCGCCAGCGTTGGCGCCTGGGGCTGCGCTATGGCTTCGGGTCGCTGGTGTGTTTGATCCTGGCGTTGTCCCTTGGCGGCGGCTGGTTGTGGCTGCTTTGGCCGGCGGTATCCCTTGGCTTGATGAAGGCGAACTACCTGGTACTGGGCGTTTCGGGATTTCAGAAACGCGCCGACGGACGACTCACTCCGGCGGCGCGCTGGTTGTTGGCGCCTTATCTGGTGGCCGCCTGGATCAATTCCCGCCTGTGGACACGTAGATATCCACAGCCCGATCAGGTTGTGGATAACGTTTGGCTGGGGCGAATTCCCACCAGCGGTGAGCTGGGATCATTCAAGGCGGTGGTCGATCTGTGCGCCGAATTGCCGATTAATCCACAGGGTCGCGCCTACTACAGCCTGCCAGTGCTCGACCTGACGGCGCCCACTGCAGCGCAATGCGTGGAAGCCGCCCAAGCGATAGAGCGGCTACGCTCAACCGGACCCTTGCTGGTGTGCTGCGCCCTCGGTTACTCACGCAGCGCCACCGCCGTGGCTGCATGGCTGCTACATACCGGGCGCGCAGGCAATGTCGACGAGGCGGTGGCTATTATTCGTACAGCACGCCCACGTGTGGTCCTGCATTCCGCTCACCGTGAAGCCCTGGAGGTTTTAGCCCATGCCCGCTGATATGGAATTACAGGTCGTCGCCAGCCTGCTGCGGCGGGGCCGTTCCCTGGATCAGTTATCCACAGGCCTGACCTTGCTCGGCGTACTGTTCGGCCTCGCTCAACTGCTGATGGCCAGCATCACGCCGGTCTGCCTGATCCTCAGCCTGTGGATGATTGTGCTCGGGCTGCTGGAAAAATATTGGGCGCTGCGGGTGGCCTTCGACGCCGACCTGTTCGCCCTGCTCGCCCGCGACACCGACCGCACGCCCGACTTCGACCAAGCCATGCAAACCCTTGGCCTGCAATCTGCCAAACGCGCCGGCAGGCCCTGGACCGAACGCCGTCGCGGCGCCTTGAAACTGTTGCGCAAGCAAGCCTACCTGCTGGCGGCGCAAGTGCTGCTGACCGTGGCCGTCATCCTGGCCAGCCCTTGGCTGCCCTTCGCCGGATAAGGAATCCTCATGTTCGAACCCGTGGTCGCCACCCTGATTACCTCCATGGCCCGCACCGTCACCGGCGCCCGCAGCCTGTGGCTTGGCTGCGCGCCGGTGCCGGTGCAACGCATCTACTACGCCAACCACAGCAGCCACGGCGATTTCGTGCTGCTGTGGGCCTCGTTGCCGCAGAACCTGCGTAAATTCACCCGCCCGGTGGCCGGCAGCGACTACTGGAACACCAGCGCCCTGCGCCGCTACATCATCAACCGGGTGTTCAACGGCGTGCTGATCGACCGCGAGCGCAAGGACCCTGTGGATAACCCTCTGGCGCCGATGCTTCAGGCCCTGGAAAACGGCGACTCGCTGATCATCTTTCCCGAGGGCACGCGCAACCTGGAAGATGGCCTGTTGCCGTTCAAAAGCGGGCTGTATCACCTGGCCAAGAGTTATCCACAAGCCGAATTGATCCCGGTGTGGATCGCCAACCTCAACCGGGTCATGCCCAAGGGCCGTGTGCTGCCGCTGCCCTTGCTGTGCACCACCAGCTTCGGCGCACCGCTGCAACTGGAGGACGGCGAAGACAAGGCGCTGTTCCTCGCCCGCACCCGCGACGCCTTGCTCGCCCTTGCCCCGGAGCATTCCTGAGATGGATAGCCAAACCCTGATGTTGTTCGGCGGGATCGGCGCGATCCTGGTGCTCGCCTCGCTGATCGGCCTGATCCTCAAACTGCGCACCCGTGGCACACCCAACGCGGTGATCGACAACCTCAACGCCCGCATCAACGCCTGGTGGGTGATGGTGGTGGTGATCGGCATTGCGTTCTGGCTCGGCACCGGCGCGGTGATCCTGCTGTTTTACGCCGTGTCGTTCTATGCCCTGCGGGAATTCCTCACGCTGACACCCACCCGGCGCAGCGATTACCCGGCGCTGGTGGCGGCCTTCTACTTGGCGCTGCCGCTGCAATACCTGCTGATCTACTTCGACTGGTACGGGCTGTTCTCGATCTTCATCCCGGTGTACGTGTTCCTGCTGCTGCCGATCCTCGCGTCACTGGGCGGCGACAGCACGCACTTCCTGGAACGGGCGTCGAAGGTGCAATGGGGGCTGATGATCGCGGTGTTCTGTGTGTCCTTCGTGCCGGCGCTGCTGACCCTGGATATCGTCGGCTACGAAGGCCGCAACCTGCTGCTGATTGCCTACCTGGTGATCGTGGTGCAACTGTCGGACGTGCTGCAGTACGTGTGCGGGAAGCTGTTCGGCAAACACAAGATCGCGCCCAACTTGTCGCCGTCTAAAACCGTGGAAGGGTTTGTCGGCGGGATTCTGCTGTCGTCGCTGATTGGCGCGGCGCTGTGGTGGACCACGCCGTTCAATCCCTGGCAGTCGTTCCTGATTGCACTGTTGATCAACCTGCTGGGGTTTGCCGGCGGGATCGTGATGTCAGCGATCAAGCGCGACCGCGGCGTGAAGGATTGGGGGCACATGATCGAAGGGCACGGCGGGATGCTGGATCGGCTGGATTCAGTGTGTTTTGCCGCGCCGATCTTCTTTCATCTCGTGCGCTACTGGTGGACCTGACGACCACCTCCCTCCCCAAATCCACACAACCCCAGTGGCGAGGGAGCTTGCTCCCGCTGGAGTGCGCAGCGCTCCCAGGATTTTGGGGCCGCTACGCAGCCCAGCGGGAGCAAGCTCCCTCGCCACAACAAGCGTCCTTACCACAATAAGAAATCACCAGCCGGGAAGGTGCCCCCGGCGTCATTATCTGATCGTTCCCACGCTCTGCGTGGGAATGCATCCGGTGACGCTCCGCGTCACGACTTTTAGAGCGGACGCGGAGCGTCCAGGGCGGCATTCCCACGCGGAGCGTGGGAACGATCTAGCCGGGAAGGTGACTCAGCGGCAATGCCCCGGGCGTCTTCACCGTCTGAATCGCGAAGTTGCTGCGGATATCGCTCACCCCCGGCAACTTTAACAAGCTCCCGGTCAGGAACCGCTCATACCCGCGCAAGTCCGGCACCACCACTTGCAGCAGGAAATCCGACTCCCCCGACACCAGAAACGCCGAAATCACCTGGGGCAGCGCCGTCACCGCCAACCGAAACGCCTCCGCCTGTTCGTCGTTATGCCGCTCCACTTTCACCCCGACAAACACCGTCAGCCCCAACCCGACTTCATCCCGGTCCAGGCTTGCCTGATAACCACGAATCACCCCGGCCTCTTCCAGCAGCCGCACACGCCGCAAGCAGGGCGAGGCCGACAGGCCAATCTCGTCCGCCAGTTGCACGTTGCTCAGCCGGCCATCCCGTTGCAGGGATTCAAGAATCTTGCGGTCAAATGCGTCCAGCTTCAGATTTGGCATAAGTGAAATGTTTCGCCCGAAAAAAGTGGCAGATTGTGCCAAGACTAGACGCTTTTCCGGCTGACTACGCAAGCACCTGCCCCGGCCTTCACCTCTAAAATTGCCCTACGAATCACCTACCGCAAGGGGCAGGCACATGGCAGAACTCTGGTTGTTTTTAGTCGCGTTGGCAGTGGTGTACCTGCTGCCCGGCCCGGACATGATCCTGCTGCTGCAAACCGGCGCCCGCCAGGGCAAGGCGATGGCACTGGCAACCGCAGGCGGCTTGGGCCTGGCGCGAGCCTGCCACGTGGAGCTGGCGGGGATGGGCCTGGCGACCCTGTTCAAGGTCGCGCCCTGGACCTTCGATGTGGTGCGCCTGGGCGGTGCGGCGTATCTGCTGTGGATCGGCGTGCAGTGCCTGCGCTCAAACCTGCTGCCCAACCTGAACGCCGAGCACAGCACGGCGCCGGCGCATGCCTGGCGCGAAGCCTTCCAGCGGGGGTTGCTGACCAACCTGCTCAACCCCAAGGCGCTGCTGTTCTGCTCCGTGCTGCTGCCGCAATTCATTGATCCACATGGCGCATCGGTGACGGCGCAGTTTGCGCTGTTGGGGGCGATTCTGGTGGCGGTCGGCCTGGGATTCGACAGTTGCTATGGATTGGCCGGCGCAAGAATCGGCCGCTGGCTTGAACGCAGCCCGTCCGCCCAGCGCCTTCAGCAATGGCTGTTTGGCAGTCTTTTGATCGGTTTTGCGATACGCCTCACCTTCGTACAGCAAGCCTGAGCTTTGCGGCGCATTTGCCGTCATCTTTTGTATCAAAGAGACGTGTAAGATACGCGACACATTGCCAGGGATGCTCACCATGTTTGATTCGTTAAAAGCGACCAGCCGCCGTTTTTTCGGGGCCTTGATCTCAGTGGTGAGTGTCCTGTTCAGCGCCGTTCGATGGCTGGCGCGCAGCCTGTTCGGCCAGTGGCAGCCGCCGCGCTGGCTGCAAGCCACAGGCAACGGCCTGGTCAACGTCGGCCACAAGGCCCGGGCTTATCCGCGCCAGGCTGCGGGCGGCGCGCTGGCCCTGGTACTCGTGCTGGCCGCGGGCTTTTACGGCTGGCACTGGTATTCCCACCTGCCACAGCCCCACACCGTGGGTTATTCGCTGCACAAGCCCAACCTGACGGATTACACCCAGCCGCAGCCGGTTGTGGATAACTTGCAGGTACGCTTCGCCGAATCCGTGGCCCCGCTGGCGGCCATCGGCAAGCCGGTCACCGAAGGCATCACCCTCAAGCCTGCCATCGCCGGCGCCTGGCGCTGGGCGGATGACCGCAGCCTGGTATTCACCCCGGAAAAAGACTGGCCCGTCGACGCCCACTACACCATCGACCTGGCCAAGAAAACCCTGTTGGCCGACGGCGTACTGCTCAGCCAATACACCAGCCAATTCTCCACCCAGCCGTTCCGCGCCACCTTGACGCAAAACGAGCTGTACCAGGACCCGAGCAACCCGACGCAGAAACAGCTGGTAGCGACCTTCCACTTTTCCCACCCGGTAGACGAAGACAGCGTACGCAAACGTGCCTCGGTCACCCTCGGCAAAGGCTTGGCCTACCGCGATGCGCAACTGCCCAATCGCCCGGAAATCACCTTCGACGAACACAAGCTCAACGCCTTTGTGCGCTCTGCCGCCCTGGCCACCCCACTGGAAAGCACCCCGGTCAGCGCCAAGCTCGATGAAGGCCTCAAGGCCCGTGATGGCGGCAATCCCAGCTCGGCGCCGCTGGTGGCCGAAGTCACCGTGCCCGGCCGCTATCGCCTGACCTTTACCGGCGCCGAAGTCAGCTTTGTCGACAACGAGCGCGGTGAACCCGAGCCGGTGTTGATGTTCAGCAGTTCCAGCGCCGTGGCCGACGAGACCATCGCCAACAAGGTCCAGGCCTGGATGCTGCCGGAAAAAGCCGAGGACGATACCCGCCCCTGGAACCTGCAAGACATCGACGACAAGCTGTTGGCCAGCAGCACCAAGGTCAAGCTGACCCACGTGCCGAGCGTCGAACCGCTGAACACCCTGCACGCCTTCAAGTTCAAGGCCCCGCCGGGCCGCGCCCTGTATGTGCGGGTGCCGGCCAACCTGGAAGCCATCGGCGGCTACCTGGCGAAAAATCCGACAGCCTCTCTCGTGAGCATGCCGGCTTATCCACGCACGCTGCAGTTCCTGTCCGACGGCGCCCTGCTCAGCCTCACCGGCGAAAAACGCCTGGGCTTCATGGCCCGTGGCGTACCCGGCGCCCATGTGGAAATCGCGCGCCTGCTGCCCAACCAGTTGCAACACCTGGTGGACCAGAGCAGCGGCAGCTTTGCCCGACCGAATTTTGCCAATGACTACTTCGACCGGATGGTGGAGCGTCAGAGCCTGGACATTCCGCTGTCGGCTGGCGACCCGTCGAAAACCGTCTACGACAACGTCGACCTGAGCAACTACCTCACGGCCAACGGCGGCCGCCGGGGCATTTTTGTGCTCAAGCTGAGCCCGCAGGACGACCCGGCCGATCGCACCTTCGACTACTCGCGCAACACCACCAGCGACCTGCGTTTCATCGTGGTCACCGACTTGGGCATCATCGCCAAGCGCTCCAGCGATGGCAGCCACGATGTGTACGTGCAGTCCATCGGCAACGGCTCGCCGGTGTCCGACGCCCAGGTCGATATCATCGGCCGCAACGGTTTGCCGGTCGCCAGCGGCCATACCGACGCCGAAGGTCACGCGCACTTCGCCAAGCTGGATGAACTGCGCCGTGAGAAAACGCCGTTGATGTATGTGGTCAGTCGCGGCAATGACCAATCCTTCCTGCCGATTGCCCGTCAGTCGCAACAGCTGGATTTGTCACGCTTTGATGTAGGCGGCCTGGAAGAGGACGGTGCGATCAATCGCCTCAGCGCCTACCTGTTTACCGATCGCGGCCTGTACCGGCCCGGCGAGACCGCGCACCTGGGCATGATCGTGCGCAGCGGCGACTGGAAAGGCGCCCTGCAAGGCCTGCCGGTTGAGTTGCAGATCACCGACCCCCGTGGCCTTGAGGTGATTCGCCAGCCGTTGAAACTGTCGGCCAGCGGTTTTGAAACCTTCGATTTCCCAAGCAGCGAAGTAGCGCCATCCGGCGATTACACCGCGACCCTGCAACTGATCGGTGAGAAGCAGCGTCGTACCGACCTGGGCAGCGTCAGCTTCAAGGTCCGCGACTTTGAACCGGACCGGATGAAAGTCAGCCTGAGCCTGCACGATACACCGGTGCTGGGCTGGATCCCGCCGGACCAGGTGGTGGCCAAGGTCACCGCGATGCACTTGTTCGGCGCTCCGGCGGCGGGTCGTCGCGTCACGGCGAAAATGTCCCTGAGCCCGACGCTCGCGGCCTTTGATCGCTACCCGGATTACCGCTTCCGCCTGAATGACTCGCTGGAAGAAGCCAGCTCCGAAGACCTGGCCGAAACCACCGTCGACGACAATGGCCAGGCGGTGCTGGACCTGAACCTGCAACGCTTCGCCAACAGCACCTACCGCCTGCAAGTGATGACCCAGGTGTACGAAGCCGAAGGCGGTCGCAACGTCGCCGCACAAAGCTCATTGCTGGTGTCGGCGGCGCCGTACCTGGTGGGTGTGAAGAGCAAGGATTCGCTGTCTTTCGTCGCCAAGGACGCTCCGCGTGAAGTGCAATGGCTGGCCGTGGCGCCAGACCTCACGCCAGTCGCAGTCGACGGCCTGACCAGTGAAGTGGTCGAGCACCGCTACGTCTCGGTGCTGGTGAAGCAATCCAACGGCACCTACAAATACGAGTCGCGCATCAAGAACATCAGCCAGCCGGCCTCGCCGCTGGTGATGACCAAGGACGGCGCCAAGCAAACCCTGAACACCGGCACCCCGGGCGATTTCACCCTGCAACTCAAGGACGCCAACGGCAACCTGCTGAACCAGATCGACTACAGCGTCGCCGGCCGGGGCAACACCTCACGCTCCCTGGAGCGCAACGCCGAACTGCAACTGCGCCTGGATAAACGCAGCTACGCCACCGGTGATGAGATCGCCATCAGCATTCGCGCGCCGTACACCGGCGCCGGGTTGATCACCATCGAGCGGGACAAGGTCTACACCCAGCAGTGGTTCAAGGCCGACAGCACCAACAGCGTGCAACACATCCGCGTTCCTGCGGGGCTTGAGGGCAATGCCTACGTCAACGTGCAGTTCGTACGGGACATTGGTTCGTCCGAGGTCTACATGAGCCCGCTGTCCTACGGCGTAGTGCCGTTCAGTATCAACCTCGACGCGCGGCGCATGGCGCTGAAAGTCGAAGGCCCGGCGAAGATCGAGCCTGGGCAGACCCTGGATATCAAGGTCAACGCCGACCGCCCTGGCCGCGCAGTGGTCTACGCGGTGGACGAAGGCATCCTGCAAGTGGCGCGCTACCAGACGCCGGACCCGTTGGGCTTCTTCTTCCAGAAGCGGGCGCTGGAGGTCGGTACCAGTCAGATTCTTGACCTGATCCTGCCGGAATTCAGCCGCCTGCTCAGTGGGGCAGCGCCCGGTGGTGACACCGAAGGCGCCCTGGCCAATCATCTCAACCCGTTCAAGCGTAAACATCAGCCACCTGTGGCCTGGTGGTCTGGCCTGGTGGACTTGCCGGCCGGTGAAACCGTACTGCACTACCAGGTTCCGGACAGCTTCAATGGCAAGCTGCATCTGTTTGCGGTGGCCGTGGACAGCGACAGCGTCGGCGTCAGCGAGGCCAACACCGAAGTGCGCGGGCCGCTGGTGATCACGCCGAACGTGCCGGCCTTTGTCGCACCGGGGGATGTGTTCAGCGTCAGCGCCGGGGTGTTCAGCAACCTGGACGCGGCGGCGGACGTGAAGTTTGAAGTGCAGACCAGCGATGGCCTGCAGGTGCAAGGCGACAAGGCCAGCACCCTGGCCCTGCAACCGCGCAAGGAAGGTGTTGCCGAGTTCAAGATCAAGGTTGGGGAAACCCTAGGCTCGGCCGACTTGCGCTTCGTCGCGGTGCTGCCGGATGGCAAGCGTATCCAGGTGGCGGAAACCACGTCGATCCGACCCTTGAGCGAGCATCGGGTGGCCCTGAGCCTGGGCCGTTTCGACAGCGCCAGCAAAGAGCTGAAACCGACCCGCGAGCTGTTCAGCCAGTTGCGCGATGTGCAGTTGGGCGTCGCCGCTTCGCCGCTGGTATGGGCCAACGGCCTCAAGCATTACCTGGATGACTATGGCTACGCCTGCACCGAGCAATTGGTGTCCAAGGCCATGCCGGCGTTGATCTGGGGTGGTAACGCGCCGGAGGCCGAGCAGGCCTTCAGCGGTGCGGTGCGCATGCTGCGTCAACGGCAGAACCAGGCCGGCGGTTTCGGCTTGTGGGCGGCCAACCCGGATGTGGCGCCATATGCCAGCCTGTACGCCACCGACTTCCTGATCGAAGCCAGGGAGCGCGGGCTGCCGGTGCCGGAAGACCTGCTGCAACGTTCCAACGCGTACCTCACCGACCTGGCCAACGGCCCGAGCGAAGGCCTGTCGGAATTGCGCAACCGCGCCTACGCCAGTTACCTGCTGAGCCGTCAGGGGATTCTGGTGAGCGGCGCCTTGAGCGATATCCGCGAGCGCTACGAAAGCTACTTCAAGGACACCTGGCAGAACGACATTGGCGCGGCGTACCTGGCCGCCAGCTACAAGCTGCTCAAGCAGGATCGTCAGGCCGATACCTTGTTCCGCAAGGTGCCGTGGCTTTCCCTGTCGGATAAATGGAACAGCGACGGCCTGTATTACGACCCGCTGGTGCACGACGCCGAGCACCTGCATTTGCTCGCGCGGCACTTCCCGGAAATGCTCGACGATGTGCCGACAAGCCTGCTGGATAAACTCGGCAAGCGTCTCAACGAGCAACGCTACAACTCGCTGTCGGCGGCACTGTTGCTGCGGGCCCTGGACAATTACGGCCAGCGCGCCCAAAGCGACATGACCCTCAAGGCCACCGCATGGCTCAGCGACAAGCAGCAACAGTTGTTGCAGATGGCCGGCCAGCCGCCACCTGCGGCGGTGCCTGCCGGTACGCAAAAACTGCAGATGGAAAAATCCGACGGCCCGGCGGCGTTCTACATGCTGAGCGAAGCGGGCTATGACAAGGGCGCCAACCTCAAGCCGATCAACAGCGGCCTGGAAATCATCCACGAATACCTCGACCTCAAGGGCAATCCAGTCAGCAAGGTCGCGGTAGGTGATGAGTTCCTGGTGCGCCTGCGCTTGCGGGCTACTGACCGTGATCAGGTGCAACAAGTGGCCGTGGTCGACTTGCTGCCAGGCGGTGTCGAGCCTGTGTATAACCTGCCGCCGGAGCCGGAAGCGGCCAGCACCGAGGAAAGCGAAGGCGACGATTCGGAGTACGTTGAAACCGGCGAAGACACCGAAGAAGCCGACGCCTGGCAGGCGCCGATTGGCGAGGCCGACTTGAGCAACTGGCAACCGGACTACGTCGACGTGCGTGATGACCGAGTGGTGTTGTACGGCACCGCGCTGCGGGATGTAGGCACCTTCGTGTACCGCGTGCGCGCCACCAACGCCGGTACCTTCAATACGCCACCGGCCTACGCCGAGGGCATGTACGAAACCACCCTGCAAGGACGCGGCAAAGTAGGCCAGCTTGAAATTACCAAGCCTTAAAAGCCTGACGCCGCTGCTGGCAGCGGCGTTGATTCTGGCGGGGCTACGGTTGTGGCCCCACGCGCCGCTGGAACAGGCAGCCACCTCCTCACGGGTGGTGTTGGCCGATGACGGTTCGCTGCTGCGCATGACCCTGGCGGCTGACGGGCAATATCGCCTTTGGCTACCCCTGGAACGGATTTCTCCGTCACTGGTGGAGGCGTTGCTGCTCAAGGAAGACCGCAATTTCTACTGGCACCCCGGGGTCAATCCCCCGGCGTTATTGCGGGCGGCCATGGCCACCTATAGCGGCGGCCAGCGTCAGGGCGGTTCGACCCTGAGCATGCAACTGGCCAGGCGCTTGTGGGATCTCAATACTCGCCAAGTGCCCGGCAAGCTGCAGCAGATGGCCCTGGCACTGTGGCTGGAGGCGCGTTACAGCAAGCACGACATCCTTGAGGCCTACCTCAACCTGGCGCCCATGGGCGGCAATATCGAAGGTGCCGAAGCGGCCAGCCGGATCTATTTTGGCAAGTCAGCGGCGCAGTTGTCCTTGTCTGAAGCCCTCGCGCTGGCCGTGATTCCCCAGCAACCGGGTCGTCGGGCGCGCTTTGGGCCTTCCCTGCAAACCGCCCGGCAACGGCTGATGGCCGACTGGCGGGAAACTTATCCACAGGACCCGCGCAACGACAGTTTGCTGGACCTGCCGCTGGAAGCCCGCAACCGCCAGCAGATCCCGTTTCTCGCGCCGCACCTGAGCGAACAGTTGCTGGCCTCGCAAACCGGCAATGAGTTGAACAGCACCCTCAACCTGGCGCTGCAACAATTGCTGGAACGGCTGATCACCGGCTTCATCGCCGAGCGCCGCAGCAGCGGTGTGGAAAACGCCACGGCGATCCTGATCGACAGCCGCGACCAGAGCGTAAAAGCCCTGGTGGGCTCGGCAGACTACTTATCCACAAGCATCCACGGCCAGGTCAACGGCGTGTTGTCGCGGCGCTCGCCGGGCTCCACCCTCAAGCCATTCCTGTATGGGCTGGCGCTGGATCAAGGGGTGATCCACCCCATGAGCATCCTCAAGGACATGCCGAGTAACTTCGGCTACTTCCAGCCGGAAAATTTCGACGGTAGTTTTGTCGGTCCGGTGACAGCCCGCGACGCGCTGATTCGCAGCCGCAATATTCCGGCGGTGTGGCTGGCCAGCCAAACCCGCTCTCCGTCACTCTACGGATTGCTGCAAAGGGCCGGGATCAAGGGCCTGCGCGGCGAAAGCCATTACGGCTTGGCGCTGGCCTTGGGCGGCGGCGAGATGACGCCCGAGGAGCTGGCGCGGCTGTATGTGATGCTGGCTGGTGACGGGCATTTGCGGCCGCTGCGCTATTTGCAGGAACAGCCGCAAACCACTGGCGCCCAGCTGCTCACGCCGCAGGCCGCGTTTATGGTGCGCGACATGCTGCGGCGCAACCCGCGCCCGGACGGGCTGCCGGGGCGCCACTGGCGTACGGCCTGGAAGACCGGCACGTCCTGGGGTTTTCATGATGCATGGAGCGCCGGCCTCGTAGGCCCGTACGTGCTGGTGGTGTGGGTGGGCAACTTCGATGGCCGTCCGAATCCTGAGTTTATCGGTGCGAAAACTGCGGCACCGTTGTTCTTCCGTATCGCCGACGCCCTGCCGCTGGCCTTGCCCAATGTGGTGATCAAACCCGACAAGCCGCCCGCCGGGCTGATCCGCATCGACGTCTGCGCGGCCTCTGGTGACTTGCCCAACCGTTGGTGCCCACGTACCCGCAAGACCTGGTACATCCCCGGCGTGTCACCGATTCGGGTGTCCAACCTGCACCGCCCGGTGCTGATCGACACCCGCACCGGCAAGGCCGCGTGCCCGCCGTTCGACCCGCAGTACACCCGTGAAGAAGTCTTCGAGTTCTGGCCCAGCGATGTGCAGCGGCTGTTCCGCGCCGCCGGGCTGCCCCGGCGTACGCCGCCCAATGTGCAGAAAAGTTGCCAACCCAACCGTGTCGGCGATCAAAGCGAAGCGCCACAGATTCGCTCGCCGCTGACCCAGGTCAGCTACCACCTGCGCCTGTCCCAGCCCCAGGAAAGCATCCCGCTGAACGCCAACGCGGCCAGTGATGCACTGACGCTGTATTGGTTCGCCGACCAGACCCTGATCGGCCAGGGCCCGCCACAAACCACGCTGAACTGGCGGCCGGGTAAGTCGGGGGAGTACCGGTTGCGGGTGACTGACGATCAGGGCCGCAGCGCCAGCCGAGGCTTGAAGGTTGAGTTTGTACCCTGATCAGGCGTCCTCGTCGCCTAAACCGGCAGTGCCGGCATCTTTTGCGAAATGCTTGTACGCCACCCCCAGCTTGCGTTGCTCAAAGATCGAAAACACCAGGGTACCCAGCAGAATCATCATCCACACCAGGAACACCTTCATGGTGTCCACCTGGGCCACCACCAGCAGCAAGGTCACTACGCCGCCAATCACCATGCCCAGGCCCATCCAGGCGCCCAGCACGCGGCCTACCGCCAGGCGCATGCCCGTGGGCAGCAAGAGCCGCAGCGCGAGCAACACCACAAACATCGTCAGCAAGAAGCCAAACGCGGCCATGAAAGGAATCACGAAGCCGTTGTCACGGTACAACCAGGCCAGAAACCGATAGGCGGGATTCAGCTCTGCCATTTGCTGGTAGGTGGCAGGGCCCGGCAGATGCAGTTGGGCAAAATGTTCCGGCGTCATGGCCATGATGCCGACGCCGATCAAACCCACCACCACCGCGTAGAAACCACCGGCGCGCCACAGCGGCGCCAGCACACGGCGGTTTTCCACATCCTTGGTCTCGGCCAGGCCGAACACCGCGTCAGGTTGCCGGCCCTGGGCAATCACCGTCTTGCCCGCACGCTCGCAGGCGTCGCCAATCAGCATCACCTGCATATCCTGGGTGAGGAGCAGTTCGCCCTGGCGGCGGGAGCTGCTGATCCATTCATGGTCGTCAGGGCGCTTCTTGCCGAACAGGTCGATACCCTCGGCAATCACTGTCACTTCACCGGTGGCGTCCTGCAGGCGGAAGTCATTGCAGCGAGCCTCGGCCGAGACCTGGCTCCAGCTCCAATCGCCATCCTTGTCTTTGGTGCCTTCTTCGATGACCCACACGTAACCAGCGCAAGGCTTGCCGTGGACCGGGGAGATCAGCGGCGTGTCGACGATCACCTTGCCGTTCACCTCCACCAGCCCCATGGCCAATGAGCGTATCTGGCTGGTGGCCAGGCGCTGTTCGGTGCGATAGAAATTGGGGCCGAAGCTGGCCAGCAGCCCGATCAGGATGCACACAGGAAAAAACAGCGCCACGAGGATCGTCGGGGCGTAGACCATCAGGCCAATAAAGCCGGCGAGAAAGGCCAGTGCCACCAGGGTTTTCCACGCTGGTTTTTTTATGACAACGCCTGCCTGGGTGGTTTTCATGCCCCCGGCACCTCAAGCTTCACGCCGTCGTAGCGGGTTTCTTCGGCGCTGATGGCCAGCAGCGGAATGCGCTGATAGCCGAGCATCTTGGCGAAGAACAGATCAGGAAAAATCGCGATGGCGATGTTGTAGAGGTTGACCGACTCATTGAAGAACTCGCGACGGTCGGCGATGCGTTCCTCCACCGCCGAGATCGCCTGCTGCAACTCGACCATGTTGGGGCCGGAGATCAGCGTCGGATAATTCTCGGCCACTGCAATCACCGACTTGAGCGCCGTATTGAGCTGGTTTGAGGCATCGACCTTATCGGTGAGGCTGCTGGCGTTGAGGTACGCGGTGCGGGCGTCGCTGAGGCGGGTGAACAGCGCGTTCTCATGGTTCATGGCGGTTTGCACCACGCGCATCAGGTCGGGAATCTGGTCTGCCCGCTGCTTGAGCAGCACGTCGATGTTGGCGAAGGCTTTATCCACATCGTTGCGGCGCATCACCAGGCCGTTGTAGACCCCCACCAGCCAGCCGACCAGGCCGACGACAATAATCAGCACGACGATACCGGCGATCAGCAGTTCGATGTTCATGGCGGCGGCATTCCCTGGCTAGTTATCCACAGGGCGCATTCTAGGGGTAAAGCAGGGGAATACTCCCGGAATTAGTCCACAGAAACGCCAAGACCCGATATCCGGTAGCCTGAAAAAGCAAAACCCCCGAAGAACGGGGGTTTTGGTGGTTCGGGTGCGGCTTATTCCACCGTCACCGACTTCGCCAGGTTACGCGGCTGGTCAACGTCGGTGCCCTTCAGCACAGCCACGTAATACGACAGCAGCTGCAGCGGGATGGTGTAGAGGATCGGCGACAGGGTGTCGTGGATGTGCGGCATGTTGATGACGTGGGTGCCTTCGCCATTGGTCATGCCGGCCTTCTCGTCGGCGAACACGATCAGTTGGCCGCCACGGGCGCGCACTTCCTGCAGGTTGGACTTGAGCTTCTCCAGCAGTTCGTTGTTCGGCGCGACGGTAACGACTGGCATGTCGTCATCCACCAGGGCCAGCGGACCGTGCTTGAGCTCACCGGCCGGGTAGGCTTCGGCGTGGATGTAGGAGATTTCCTTGAGTTTGAGCGAACCTTCCATTGCCACCGGGTATTGCGCACCACGGCCGAGGAACAGGGTGTGGTGTTTGTCGGCGAACAGCTCAGCGACTTTCTCCACAGTGCTGTCCATGGCCAGGGCTTCACCCAGGCGGGCCGGCAGGCGGCGCAGTTCTTCGACCAGGTGTGCCTCGACGCCTTCGCCCAGCGTGCCGCGAACCTGGCCCAGGGACAGGGTCAGCAACAACAGGCCAACCAACTGGGTGGTGAAGGCCTTGGTGGATGCCACGCCGATTTCACGACCGGCCTGGGTCAGCAGGGTCAGGTCGGACTCGCGCACCAGCGAGCTGATGCCGACGTTGCAGATCGCCAGGCTGCCGAGGAAGCCCAGTTCCTTGGCGTTGCGCAGGGCGGCCAGGGTGTCGGCGGTTTCGCCGGACTGGGAGATGGTCACGAATAGAGTGTCGGGCTGCACCACCACCTTGCGGTAGCGGAATTCGCTGGCGACTTCGACCTGGCACGGGATGCCGGCCAGTTCTTCCAGCCAGTAACGGGCGACCATACCGGCGTGGTAGCTGGTGCCGCAGGCGACGATTTGCACGTTGCGCACTTTGGCGAACAGCTCGGCAGCTTGCGGGCCGAAGGCTTGCACCAATACCTGGTTCTGGCTCAGGCGACCTTCCAGGGTGCGTTGCACCACGGCCGGTTGCTCGTGGATTTCCTTGAGCATGAAGTGGCGGAACTCGCCCTTGTCAGCGGCTTCGGCGCCGTCGCGGTACTGCACGGCTTCACGTTCCACGGACTGGCCGTTGACGTCCCAGATGGACACGCTTTCACGGCGGATCTCGGCGATGTCGCCTTCTTCCAGGTACATGAAGCGGTCAGTCACCTGGCGCAGGGCCAGTTGGTCGGAGGCGAGGAAGTTCTCGCCCAGGCCCAGGCCGATCACCAATGGGCTGCCACTGCGGGCGGCGACCAGGCGGTCAGGCTGGCTGGCGCTGATCACGGCCAGGCCATAGGCGCCATGCAGTTCCTTGACGGTGGCCTTGAGAGCGTTGGTCAGGTCGCCGATGTCCTTGAGCTTGTGGTTCAGCAGGTGGGCGATGACTTCGGTGTCGGTGTCCGAGGTGAAGACATAACCCTGGCCCTTGAGTTGTTCACGCAGCACTTCGTGGTTTTCGATGATGCCGTTGTGCACAACCGCCAGGTCACCGGAGAAGTGCGGGTGAGCATTGCGTTCGCACGGCGCGCCGTGGGTGGCCCAACGGGTGTGGGCGATACCCAGGCGGCCTACCAGCGGCTCACCGGCCAACGCTTGTTCGAGTTCGCTGACCTTGCCCGGGCGACGCATGCGCTCAAGCTTGCCGGCGTTGGTAAAGAGCGCCACACCGGCGCTGTCGTAGCCACGGTATTCCAGGCGTTTGAGGCCTTCGAGCAAAATGGCAGTGACGTTTCGTTCAGCGACTGCGCCAACAATTCCACACATGGTTTCTCTCCTAGATGACTGCCGCGCAAATCAGCGTGATGCCGCGGGCTTGAATCTGGTCGCGGGCCTCAAGTGGCAGGCGATCATCGGTAATAAGGGTATGGACGCTGCTCCAGGGCAGTTCCAGGTTGGGGATCTTGCGGCCAATCTTGTCGGACTCGACCATCACCACCACTTCACGGGCGACTTCGGCCATGACGCGGCTCAGCCCCAGTAATTCGTTGAAGGTGGTGGTGCCGCGCTCCAGGTCGATGCCATCGGCACCAATAAAGAGCTGGTCGAAATCGTAGGAACGCAGTACCTGTTCGGCGACCTGGCCCTGGAACGAGTCCGAATGCGGGTCCCAGGTGCCGCCGGTCATCAACAATACCGGCTCGTGTTCCAGGTCGCTCAAGGCGCTGGCCACGTGCAGGGAGTTGGTCATCACCACCAGGCCGGGCTGGTGCCCCAGTTCGGGGATCATGGCGGCGGTGGTGCTGCCGCTGTCGATGATGATGCGCGCGTGTTCCCGCAAACGCCGGACGGCCGCACGGGCGATGGCGCGCTTGTAGGCCGAAATGGGCTGTGCCGGATCACCGACCAGTTCCTGAGGCATGGTGATGGCGCCACCGTAGCGACGCAGCAACAGACCGTTACTTTCGAGGGCCGCCAGGTCCTTGCGGATGGTGACTTCCGAGGTTTCGAAACGCTTGGCCAATTCGTCCACGCTGACTTCACCTTGCTCGGTGAGCATGGCAAGGATGTTGTGGCGACGTTGGGGTGTATTTCGTTTCGACATGGTGATTATAAGTTTCGTTTCGAAAGATAACGAAGGCAATCAAAACCTATTCATTCAAAATGGTCAAGCATGCGACTGAGTTTTTTGAATCAACACAGATAAAAATGTGGGAGCGGGCTTGCTCGCGAAGGCGGTGTGTCAGTCGGCGCATGTATCAACCGAAAGACCGCCTTCGCGAGCAAGCCCGCTCCCACATGCGTACTGCAGTGTTTCAGGGTTGTGGATAACTCAGCTCTTCTTGATTTTGACCGGGCGTTTCCAGCCGTCGATGTTGCGCTGGCGGGCGCGGGCCACGGCCAACTGGGACTTATCCACATCCTGGTTGATGGTGGAACCTGCGGCGGTGTTTGAACCATCACCGATAGTGACGGGGGCGATCAGCGAGTTGTTGGAGCCGATAAACACGTCTTCGCCAATGGTCGTCTGGTACTTGTTGGCGCCGTCGTAATTGCAGGTGATGGCGCCTGCGCCGATATTGCTGCGCGCTCCGATCACCGCATCACCGAGGTAGGCCAGATGGCCGGCCTTGGCGTCGTCACCCATCCGGGCGTTTTTCAGTTCGACAAAGTTACCCACATGGGCCCTGGCTCCCAGCACGCTGCCCGGACGCAAACGCGCGAACGGGCCGGCATCACTGCCCTCGCCCATCACCGCACCGTCGATATGGCTGTTGGCCTTGATCACCACACCCTTGCGCAGGGTGCTGTCCTTGATCACGCAGTTCGGCCCGATCACCACGTCGTCTTCGATGACCACGCGGCCTTCGAGGATCACGTTGATATCGATCAGCACGTCGCGGCCAACGGTGACGTCACCCCGCACATCGAAACGTGCCGGATCACGCAGCGTCACGCCCAGCGCCATCAGGCGGCGGCCTTCACGCAGTTGGTAGTGACGCTCCAGCTCCGCCAGTTGCTTGCGGTCGTTGGCGCCCTGCACTTCCATCGGGTCGTGGGGCTGTTCGGTGGCGACCACCAGGCCATCGCTGACGGCCATCTCGATGACGTCGGTCAGGTAGTACTCGCCCTGGGCGTTGTTGTTGGACAAGCGGCTCATCCAGTCAGCCAGGCGGTCAGCCGGCACAGCGAGGATGCCGGTGTTGCCTTCAGTGATGGCGCGCTGGGCTTCGCTGGCGTCTTTATGCTCGACGATGGCGGCGACCTTGCCGTCAGCGTTGCGCACGATGCGACCGTAGCCGGTCGGGTCGTCCAGCTCGACAGTGAGCAGGCCCATCTGGCCTGGCACCACGTGCTTGAGCAGGCGCTGCAAGGTTTCCACTTCGATCAGCGGCACGTCACCGTAGAGGATCAGCACGGTGTCGGCCTTGATGAACGGCACGGCCTGCGCGGTGGCATGGCCGGTACCCAATTGCTTGTCCTGCAATACGAAATTCAGGTCATCCGCCGCCAGCCGCTCACGCACCACATCGGCACCGTGGCCGATCACCACATGAATGCGCTGTGGATCCAGCTGCCGGGCGCTGTGGATAACATGGCCAAGCATGGAGTTGCCGGCAACCGGGTGCAGCACCTTGGGCAGGGCCGAACGCATACGGGTGCCCTGGCCTGCGGCAAGAATTACGATTTCGAGAGACATGAATGGCTACCAATCCTGGGCGGTCAGACTTCAGACCAAAGAAGTGTTTTGCAAAAAAAGAAAAAGGGTAGCCGAGGCTACCCTTTTTAATCAATCACGCATGAGGCTTGACGGCTTAGCCGCCAAACTTCTTGCGGATCTGCTGGACGGTGCGCAGCTGAGCTGCGGCCTCGGCCAGACATGCAGCAGCAGAACCGTAGTCGAAATCTGCGCCTTTTTCGTTCAGGGCCTTCTCGGCAGCCTTGACGGCTTCCTGAGCGGAGGCTTCATCCAGGTCGGCAGCACGTTGCACGGTGTCGGCAAGTACCTTGACCATCTTCGGCTGAACCTCGAGGAAACCACCAGAGATGTAAAACACCTCCTTTTCCCCGCCTAGCTTGGTCAGAGTGATCGGACCTGGCTTCAAGCTGGTAATCAACGGTGCGTGACCCATGGCAATACCAAGGTCACCCAGCTCGCCGTGCGCAATCACCATCTCTACCTGGCCGGAGAAGATTTCCCCTTCCGCGCTGACGATATCGCAATGGAATGTCATAGCCATCTGCTTGCCTCAACCTGATTAGCGCCCGTTACCGGGCGCCGGAATTACAGTTTCTTGGCTTTCTCGATCGCTTCTTCGATGCCGCCGACCATGTAGAACGCTTGTTCTGGCAGGTGGTCGTAGTCACCGTTGAGGATGCCTTTGAAGCCAGCAATGGTGTCTTTCAGGG
>Ga0209173_100110_pt1 | contig 92659 bp, 84 predicted proteins | sample SynthPrep_16_END_FD_187206 | JGI IMG/M metagenome (GOLD analysis project Ga0209173, IMG submission 187206) | Synthetic microbial communities from Ohio, USA - SynthPrep_16_END_DS12_MetaG (SPAdes) (version 2) | ecosystem: Engineered > Bioreactor > Aerobic > Activated sludge | place: USA: Ohio...
TCAAGGAAAAAGACATGTCGAATCGTCAGAACGGTACCGTCAAGTGGTTTAACGACGAGAAAGGTTTTGGTTTTATCACTCCCGAAAGCGGTCCGGATCTGTTCGTGCACTTCCGCGCGATCGAAGGTAACGGCTTCAAGAGCCTGAAAGAAGGCCAGAAAGTCAGCTTCGTAGCTGTGCAAGGTCAAAAAGGCATGCAGGCTGACCAGGTTCAAGTCCTGGGCTAATCGCCGCTGCTTTGAAGAACCCCTGATATCTGTCAGGGGTTTTTTTTGCCTGTCACTCCCGTCGCAGCGCCAGGTTACAGATAGCCCGCGCGCATCTTTATATCGACAGCGAAGTCGCGGTTAGAATGGCGCGCACTTTCGTCTCAGCGAGCCCATCATGCCGAAACACCAATTACGTCCGCAGGGAGACTTCCCCACTGCCGGGCTGATTCGTCGCCTGGCGGCCCTCTTCTACGATTTTCTGCTCTGCGTGGCACTGATCATGGTCGTCACCCTGATCTACCAGCAGGGCATTCTGCGCCTGATTCACGGCGGCGATGCACTGATGGCCATGTCCGAGGCCGGCGCCCTGGATCATGACCCGATCCTTGCCAGCCTGGTGCTGCTGTCGCTGTTCGCCTTCTTCGCCAAGTTCTGGACACACAATGGCCAGACACTGGGCATGCAGGCCTGGGGGCTGCGCATCCAGAACGCCGACGGCAGCGCCATCGACCTGTGGCAGGCCTTGCTGCGCTTCGTGGTCGCCATCGGCTCCTGGCTGTTCGCCGGCCTGGGCTTCCTCTGGCTGCTGTGGGACAAGCAGGGGCGCACCTGGCACGACATCTATTCCGACAGTCGTGTGGTGCAACTGCCGAAGAATATTCACAAGAAGTAGCCCAGCGCAGATGCAAAAAAGCCGGTTCATTGAACCGGCTTTTTCATGCCCCTGATCGACTCAGCCAGCCCGACGCAGCAGCCACACCCCAGCCAGCGCACAGATACCGGCCGGCACCAGCACCGCCAGCAGCGGCGAGAAACCAAATACCAGGCTCGATGGGCCGAGCAGGTCCTGGGCAATACGGAAGATGAAGCCCACCAGCACACCGGTGAATACACGTTGCCCCAGGGTCACCGAGCGCAGCGGGCCGAAGATGAAGGAAATCGCCATCAAGACCAGCGCGCCGGTTACCAGCGGCTGCAGGACCTTGGTCCAGAATGCCAGCCAGTAGCGGGCATTATTCAGGCCCTGCTCTGCCAGGTAATGGATGTACTGCCACAGCCCGGTGACCGACAGCGCCTCAGGCTCCATCACCACCGTGCCGAGCAGCTCGGGATTGAGTTCGATCTCCCAACGCTCTTCCGGCTGGTTGATCACCTCGGAACGGTCCTCATGCAGCACGGTGGTCTGCACGTTGCGCAGCATCCAGTGGTTGTCACGGTATTCGGCGCGACGGGCGAAGCTGGAGGAAAGCAGACGACGCTCGTCATCGAAGCGATAACGCGTCACCCCCAGCAGAATGCCATTGGGCTGTACGGCGTTGATATGTACGTATTCCTGCCCCTGACGGTGCCACATGCCGCGCTTGGAGCTCTGCGCCGCACCGCCACCCTGGGCCAGCGCGCGATCCGCCTGGGCCTGGTTCTCGGTCAGCGGCGCGACGTATTCGCCGATCAGAATGCCGGCCAGCATCAGCACCAGCATGGGTTTCATCACCGCCCAGACGATGCGCCCGATGGAGACACCCGCCGCACGCATGATGGTCAGCTCGCTGTTGCTGGCCAAGGTACCGAGACCGATCAGGCAACCGATCAGTGCTGCCATCGGCAACATCTCGTAGGCACGACGCGGGGCGGTCAGCAATACGTACCAGAGCGCCTGACCAAGACCGTAATCGCCCTTGTTCAGATCACCCAATTCGTCGATGAAGGCGAACAGCAGTGCCAGGCCGAGAATGATCCCCAGCACCGCCAGAATGGCGAAGAACACCTGGGTGCCGATGTAGCGATCCAACTTAGCCATGAGCCACCTCCGACACCGGCGCACGACGACTGGCCCACCACAGACTCAGACGCTCCCAGTACAACAACAGCATGCCAATGGCGAAGAAGATGCCGTGCACCCACCACAAGCCCAGCCCCGCGGGCAAACGCCCCTTGTCCAGGGCGCCCCGGGCGGCGATCAGCAGACCGAGATAAGCCATATAGAGGAAGATCGCTGGCAACAGCTTGAGGAAGCGGCCCTGACGCGGATTGACCTTCGACAGCGGCACCGCCAGCAGGGTGACGATGAACACCAGCAATGGCAGTGACAGGCGCCATTGCAACTCGGCCTGCATGCGCGGGTCATCGCTGCCGAACAGCTCACGGGTCGGGGTCGCCTCGCGCTCGCTGGCCTCGATGGCCACTTCCGGCTTGGGCAGCAACACGCCATAGGTGTCGTACTGGATGGCGCGATAGTCGGCCTCGCCCGGCTCACCGTCATAGCGATAGCCGTTTTCCAGAATCAGATAGCGACTGCCATCCTCCTGAATTTCCTGACGACCACTCTCGGCGACCAGCACGGTAATACCACGCTCCGAGGTGCCATCAGTGGAGAAGCGCTTCTCCGACATGAACACGCCACGCAACTCGCTGCGATCAGGCGATAGCTCCTGCGAGTAGGTCACTCGCGATCCATCGCGCAGCGACTGGAAGCGCCCCGGTACCAGAGTATCGAGTTCGGTCAGGGCGTCCTGCTCGTTGAGGATGCGCGCCACGCTGGCCACACCTTGTGGCGCCAGGCCCATGCTCAGCCAGCCCACCAGCAGCGCGACGATCAGCGCCGGTGCCATGCTGTAGACGGTGAGGCGCTGCTGACTGACACCGGTGGCCGACAGCACGGTCATCTCGCTATCCAGATACAGGCGCCCGTAGGCCAGCAGGAAACCGAGGAACAGGCCCAGCGGCAGAATCAGCTGCAGGAAACCGGGAATCCGGTAACCCATGATCAGAAACAGCACACCCGGGTCGAGCACGCCCTGCGCAGCCTGAGCCAGGTATTTGATGAAACGACCGCTCATGATGATCACCAGCAGCACGGCACTCACCGCACTGAGGGTCACCAGCACTTCGCGGGACAGATAACGGAAGACGATCAAACCGGACGCTCCAGGGTTGTCAGGCTCAGGCGCGAGCGCTCACACTAGCCGCACCTACTTGCCGGCCCACCGCAGGGTGGGCCCTCGAAAAATGGCGGCCATTATCCGTCAAACCCGACTCTTTGTCTTGGGGACAGCTCACTATGGAATTCCTCGTCAAAAGCACACGTGCGGAAACCCTGAAAACCGCGACCCTGGTCGTCGCCATCGGTGAAGGCCGCAAGCTCGGCATTGCGGCCAAGGCCGTCGACCTGGCCAGCAACGGTGCGCTGAGCGCCGTGCTCAAGCGTGGCGACATCGCCGGCAAGCCGGGCCAGACCCTGCTGCTGCACAGCCTGCCGGGACTCAAGGCCGAGCGTGTACTGCTGGTGGGCTGCGGCAAGGGCGATCTATCCGACCGTCAACTGCGCAAATTGGTTGCAAGCGTGCATGGCGTGCTCAAGGGTCTGGGCGGCGGCGATGCCCTGCTCGCCCTGGGCGAACTCAAGGTCAAGGGCCGCAATACCTACGGCAAGACCCGCCTGATCGTCGAGACCCTGGCTGATGGCACCTACCTGTTCGAGCAGTTCAAGAGCCAGAAAGCCGACCCGCGCGCCCTGAAGAAAATCACCCTGGTCGTCGACAAGGCCGAGCTGGCCGATGCCGAACGCGGCCTGCAGCATGCCCGCGCCATCGCCAACGGCGTCGCCTTCACCAAAGACCTGGGCAACCTGCCACCGAACCTCTGCCACCCCAGCTACCTGGCCGAAGAGGCCAAGGCCCTGGGCAAGGCGCACAAGAACCTCAAGGTCGAGATCCTCGACGAGAAGAAGCTCAAGGAGCTGGGCGCCGGTGCCTTCCTCGCCGTGGCCCAGGGCAGCGAGCAGCCGCCACGGATGATCGTCATGCACTACCAGGGCGGTAAGAAGGACGACAAACCCTTCGCCCTGGTCGGTAAAGGCATCACCTTCGATACCGGTGGCATCAGCATCAAACCGGCCGCCGGCATGGACGAGATGAAGTACGACATGTGCGGCGCCGCCAGCGTGTTCGGTACCCTCAAGGCCGTGCTCGAGCTGCAACTGCCGATCAACCTGGTGTGCCTGCTGGCCTGCGCCGAGAACATGCCCAGCGGCCGCGCCACCCGCCCCGGCGACATCGTCACCACCATGAGCGGGCAGACCGTGGAAATCCTCAACACCGACGCCGAAGGCCGTCTGGTGCTGTGCGATACCCTGACCTACGCCGAGCGCTTCAAGCCGCAGGCGGTGATCGACATCGCCACCCTCACCGGCGCCTGCATCGTCGCCCTGGGCAGCAACGTTTCCGGCCTGATGGGCAACAACGACGCGCTGATCAAGCAGATTCTCAAGGCTGGCGAAAGCGCCGACGACCGCGCCTGGCAACTGCCGCTGTACGACGAGTACCAGGAGCAGTTGGATAGCCCCTTCGCCGACATCGCCAACATCGGTGGGCCGAAGGCAGGCACCATCACCGCTGGCTGCTTCCTGTCGCGCTTTGCCAAGAACTTCCATTGGGCGCACCTGGATATCGCCGGCACCGCCTGGATCAGTGGCGGCAAGGACAAGGGCGGTACTGGCCGCCCGGTGCCGATGCTGACCCAGTACCTGCTGGATCGCGCCAAGGTCTGATCCAGCATCCGGGCCATGCTCGTGTAGGAGCGGCTTCAGCCGCGATCATTCGCGATGAAATCGCGGATGAATCCGCTCCAACATCCAGCCCATTACCCTCCAACCGTCGAAAACCGAATGCCCAGAATCGAGTTCTACGTCCTCTCTTCCAATGACGCCACAGGCCGCCTGCGCGCCGCCTGCCAACTGGCGCTCAAGGCCTGGAGCGCCGGCCTGCCGGTGTTCGTTCGCGGCAGCGACGAGGCGCAGTGCGGTGAACTCGACGAACTGCTGTGGACGTTCAAAGCCGAACGTTTCGTGCCTCATGATCTGCATCGCGATGCGCCGCTGTCGCCCGTGGTGCTGGGCATCGACGAAGTGCCCAGTGCCGAGCAAGGCGTGCTGATCAACCTCGGCAGCAGCCTGTCGCCGCATGTCGAGCGCTTTTCCCGCATCATCGAGATCGTCAATCAGCAGCCTGAACTGCTCAACGCCTGTCGCGAGAATTTCCGTACCTATCGCCAGCGCGGGTATGATCCGCAACGCGTCGAACTTTAGTGTCCGTGCACGTTCACAACACAAGTCACTCCAGCCCTTTTTCTCGCTGCACCGATGATCATGGACACCCCCAAGCCTCCGCAAAAACCTGCTCAACTGCTGCACGACCTGGAGTCGATTCGCGAGCTGCTGGGTGATAACGGCAGTGAACCACCACTGCTGATCGACTCGCTGGACCCGGACAGCATTCCGGTGCTGTCCGATATCGTCAGCGCGCCGCCTGGCCCGCCGCCGCCTTTTCATGCAACGCCGACGCCCAAACCGACACCAGCACCGCAGCCTACGCCGGCGCCAAGCGTGCTGCGCGAGCGCATCGAGCCACGCCTGCATGACAGCGCCCGCGATCTGCAACACCTCAATGCCGAGCTGCGCGCGGCCGCCCAGTTGATCCTGCAGGACGTGATCGACGATTTCGTGCCGCAGATCGAGGCCGAACTCAAGCGCCGCCTCGAAGCCCGCCTGCCGCGCCTGCTGCCGCCACGCAAGTAGACGAAGCCGCCACCCAACTGAACGCGGGTCTGCCATTTCCCGTAGGGCGGGTGCAACCCGCCACACCACGGATGGCGGGTTGCACCCGCCCTACAGCTCAAGGCTTATGGCTTGGCACTCAGAAGCGGTATACTTGTCGGCTTTTCCGATCAGCCGTCAAAGGGTCCCGCCGCGCATGGACAAGACCTACCAGCCGCACGCCATTGAAACCGCCCTGTACCAGAACTGGGAAGCCAAGGGTTACTTCGCCCCGCAGGGCTCGGGCGAGCCCTACACCATCATGATCCCGCCGCCGAACGTCACCGGCAGCCTGCACATGGGCCACGGCTTCAACAACTCGATCATGGACTGCCTGATCCGCTTCCGCCGCATGCAGGGCCGCAACACCCTGTGGCAGCCGGGAACTGACCACGCGGGCATCGCCACACAGATGGTGGTCGAGCGCCAGCTTGCTGCTGAAGGTATTGGCCGCCACGACCTGGGCCGCGAGAAATTCCTGGAGAAAGTCTGGGAGTGGAAGGAGCAGTCCGGCGGCACCATCACCCGTCAGATTCGCCGCCTGGGCAGCTCGGTGGACTGGTCGCGCGAGCGCTTCACCATGGACGACGGCCTGTCCGAAGCCGTGAAAGAAGCCTTCGTGCGCCTGCATGAAGACGGTCTGATCTATCGCGGCAAGCGCCTGGTCAACTGGGACACCAAGTTCCATACCGCCATCTCCGACCTGGAAGTGGAAAACCACGACGAGAAAGGCTCGCTGTGGAACCTGCGCTACCCGCTGGCCGACGGCAAGAAGACCGCCGAGGGCAATGACTACCTGATCGTCGCCACCACCCGCCCGGAAACCATGCTCGGCGACAGCGCCGTGGCCGTGCACCCGGAAGACGAGCGCTACAAGGCGCTGATCGGCAGCTTCGTCGAACTGCCGCTGCTGGGCCGCCGCATCCCGATCATCGCCGATGACTACTGCGACCCCGAGTTCGGCACCGGCTGCGTGAAGATCACCCCGGCTCACGACTTCAACGACTATGAAGTCGGCAAGCGCCACAACCTGCCGCTGATCAACATCTTCGACAAGAACGCCGCGGTGCTGGCTCAGGCCCAGGTGTTCAACATCGACGGCAGCGTCAATGCCGAGATCGACGGCAGCCTGCCGGCCGAATACGCCGGCCTCGACCGCTTCGTCGCACGCAAGCAGATCGTCGCAGCCTTCGAGGCTGCCGGCCTGCTGGAGAAGATCGAAGACCACGCCCTGAAAGTGCCGAAAGGCGATCGCTCCGGCACCGTCATCGAACCCTGGCTGACCGACCAGTGGTACGTCTCCACCAAGCCGCTGGCCGAGAAAGCCATCACCGTGGTCGAGAGCGGTGAAATCCAGTTCGTGCCCAAGCAGTACGAGAACATGTACTTCAGCTGGATGCGTGACATCCAGGACTGGTGCATCAGCCGTCAGCTGTGGTGGGGCCACCGCATTCCAGCCTGGTACGACGATGCCGGCAACGTCTACGTTGGCCGCGACGAAGCGGAAGTGCGCGCCAAGCACAACCTCGGCGATGCCAACCTGCGCCAAGACGAAGACGTGCTCGACACCTGGTTCAGCTCCGGCCTGTGGACCTTCTCCACCCTCGGCTGGCCGCAGCAGACCGACTACCTCAAGACCTTCCACCCCACGGATGTTCTTGTAACGGGCTTCGACATCATCTTCTTCTGGGTCGCCCGGATGATCATGCTGTCGACCCACCTGACCGGGCAGATTCCGTTCAAGACCGTCTACGTGCACGGCCTGGTGCGCGATGGTCAGGGTCAGAAGATGTCCAAGTCCAAGGGCAACGTGCTCGACCCGCTGGACATCGTCGACGGCATCGACCTCGAATCCCTGGTGGCCAAGCGCACCAGCGGCATGATGCAGCCCAAGCTGGCCGAGAAGATCGCCAAGCAGACCCGCGCCGAATTCCCCGACGGCATCGCCGCCTACGGCACCGACGCCCTGCGCTTCACCAACCTGGCGCTGGCCTCCACTGGTCGCGACATCAAGTTCGACATGGGCCGCGTCGAGGGTTACCGCAACTTCTGCAACAAGCTGTGGAACGCCGCCAACTTCGTTATCGAGAACACCGATGACAAGGACACCGGCATCAATGGTGAACCAGTCGAGCTTTCGCCGGTGGATCGCTGGATCATCTCCGCCCTGCAGCGCACCGAGGCTGACGTGACCCGCCACCTCGACGCCTTCCGCTTCGACCTGGCCGCGCAAACCCTGTACGAGTTCATCTGGGACGAGTACTGCGCCTGGTATCTGGAGCTGGTCAAGCCGGTGCTGTGGGACGAGAACGCACCCATCGAGCGCCAGCGCGGTACCCGCCGCACCTTGGTGCGCGTGCTGGAAGTGATCCTGCGCCTGGCCCACCCGTTCATGCCCTTCATCACCGAAGAAATCTGGCAGCGCATCAAGGCCCAGGCCGGCGTGCAGGGCGAAACCCTGATGCTGCAACCCTGGCCGGTGGCCAATGAGAGCCGCATCGACGCCGCCGCCGAAGGTGACATCGAGTGGGTCAAGCAACTGATGCTCGGCGTGCGCCAGATCCGTGGCGAGATGAAAATTTCCATGGCCAAGCGCATCGACATCATCGTTGCCAACGCCAGTACCGAGGACCTGCGCCGCCTGGCCGACTTCGAGCCGCTGCTGAGCAAACTGGCCAAGCTGGAGTCGGTGCGCGTGCTGGCTGCCGGTGAAGAAGCGCCGATGTCCGCCACCACCCTGGTCGGCGAGATGGAAGTGCTGGTGCCGATGGCCGGGCTGATCGACAAGGACGCCGAACTGGCGCGCCTGGACAAGGAAATCGGCCGTCTGCAAGGCGAAGTGCAGCGCGTCGGCGGCAAGCTGAGCAACCAGGGCTTCGTCGCCAAGGCCCCGGCCGAAGTGCTCGATAAAGAGCGCGCCAAGCTGGCCGAAGCTGAACAGGCCTTGGCCAAGATGGTCGAGCAGCGCGGCAAGATCGCCGCACTCTGATCACCGCGCGACACCCACAGACCCGCGCCCCAACCGGCGCGGGTTTGTTTTTTGTGGGAAGGGCATCAGCCCAGCTCGTAGGGTGGGCTTCAGCCCACAATCGGTACTGCGCCTCAACTGAGCCGCCCTCGCAAAGCCCGTCCAACAACAGGCTTGGCCTTTTCATAAGAGCGCCTTCCCGGCCTCTACCCCTTGTTTGATCGATCTCCCGGAACACCCATGACTGCCCGCTCCCCTTCCCTGCTCGACGCCTTGCTGCCAATTGGCGTGCTCGTCGTGCTGCTCAGCCTCTCCGTTTACCTGTTCGGCGACAGCTCCTCCAGCGGCCCGAACCAAATCGCCCTGATGAGCGCCGCCTTCGTCGCCGGCCTGGTCGGCCTGAAGAACGGCCTGCGCTGGGCCGAGATAGAGGAAGGCATACTCGCTGGCATCCATATGGCGATGAAGGCCAACCTGATTCTGCTGGCGGTCGGTGCGCTGATCGGCACCTGGATTCTCGCCGGCACGGTGCCGACCATGATCTGGCTGGGCCTGAAGCTGATCAGCGCCGAGTACTTCTACCTCACCAGTTGCCTGATCTGCGCGCTCACTGCGCTGTCCATCGGCAGCTCCTGGACGGTGGCCGGCACCCTCGGCATCGGCCTGATGGGCGTGGCGGCCGGGTTGGGCCTGGACCCGGCGATCACCGCCGGAGCGATCATTTCCGGCGCCTACTTCGGCGACAAGCTGTCGCCATTGTCGGACACCACCAACCTGGCCCCGGCCGCTGCCGGCGCCGATCTGTTCGCGCATATCCGCAACATGCTGCGTACCACTGTGCCGGCGCTGCTGATCGCCCTGGTGATCTTCTTCGCCCTCGGCCAGCAGGCTAGCGCCGAACATGACACCAGCCGTATCGCCGAGGTGCTGACCGCGCTGGAGGCACAGTTCAACCTCGGCTGGCACCTGCTGCTACCGGTAGCCTTCCTGCTGCTGCTCGCCGTGCGCCAGTGGGCGGCCTTCCCCGCGGTATTTCTCGCCGCCCTGCTCGGCGCGCTGTTCGCCGTGCTGTTCCAGCCCGACGTGATGAGCCGCCTGGCCGATCCGGCGGCCGGCGTCCTGGCGCCGCTGAAGACGGTATGGAGCGCGCTGTTCGCCGGCTACGAGTCGGCCAGCGGCAACGCCGAGCTGGACGGCCTGCTGTCCAAGGGCGGCATGGCCAGCATGCTCACCACGGTGTGGCTGATCATCTGCGCCATGTGCTTCGGCGGCGTGCTGGAGCGCCTCGGCCTGCTGCAGCGTCTGTTACAGAGTGCCCTGCGCCTGGTGCGCAGCGACAGCGGCCTGGTCGCTAGCACCATCACCACCACCATCGGCACCAACGTCATCACCGCCGATCAGTACATCGCCCTGGTGCTGCCAGGGCGCATGTATCGCGCCGAATACGAAAAACGCGGCCTGGCGCCGACCAATCTGTCGCGCGCGCTGGAAGACGGCGGCACCCTGACTTCGGTGCTGGTGCCGTGGAATACCTGCGGCGCCTATATGGCCGCGACTCTCGGCGTCGCCACCCTGAGCTACCTGCCGTACTGCTTCTTCAACCTGATCATGCCGGTGCTGGCCATCGCCCTCGCCTACCTGCTGCCACCCAAGCCGCAGACGGCCGCGTGATCCGTTTCGGGCCGGCCAGTGCACCGGCTCGAACTCCTCATTAGGTAGCAAAGCGCTCATCTCTTTGCTCTTTTCGCTATAAAAACCTTCCCTTTTTCCAATTGTTTCAGGCATCTTCACCCGCCTGGCAGCACCCCTCCGGCACGTCCCAACCAATAAGAATCAGAGCGGAACTCCGAACATGTATGCGTTGATGGCACTCGTCTTCGTTCTCGGCTACCTGTGCATTGCACTCGAGCACCCGTTAAAGATCGACAAGGCAGCGTCTGCACTGCTCACGGCCGTGATCGCCTGGACCCTGCTGGTTCTCGGCGCAGACAGCATCCTGCCATTGCTCGGCACCGGTACGGCCGGCGCCAGCACCAACACCCATCATGTGGTCGAGGAACTGCGCCACCACCTCGGCGAGATTTCCGAGATCCTGTTCTTCCTCATGGGCGCGATGACCATCGTCGAGCTGATCGATGCTCATGAAGGTTTCAAGGTCATCACCGACCGCATCCGCACCCACAAACGCGTGCATCTGCTGTGGCTGGTGGGGTTGATCACCTTCTTCCTGTCCGCCGCACTGGACAACCTGGCCACTACCATCGTGATGATCTCGCTGCTGCGTAAGCTGATCGCCGACCGCCACGAGCGCTGGTTCTACGCCGGTATCGTGGTCATCGCCGCCAACGCCGGCGGCGCCTGGTCGCCAATTGGCGACGTCACCACCACCATGCTGTGGATCGGCAATCAGGTCACCGCCACCGGCATCATCACCAAGCTGTTCCTGCCCAGCCTGGTCTGCCTGCTGGTACCGCTGCTGATCATGAGCTTTCGCCTCAAGGGTGAAGTGGCCGAACCGCGCATCAAGGAGAGCGCCGAAAGCCGCCGCGACCCGACCACGCCCTTCGAGCGTAACCTGGTGTTCTGCCTGGGCCTGGGTGTACTGATCTTCGTGCCTGTGTTCAAGACCATCACTCACTTGCCACCGTACATGGGCATCCTCTTCGGCCTCAGCCTGCTGTGGATCACCACCGAGATAATCCACCGCAGCAAGAACAGCGAAGACAAGGACCCACTGTCAGTGGTGGGCGTATTGCGCCGTATCGACATCACCAGTGTGCTGTTCTTCCTCGGCATCCTGCTGGCGGTTTCCGCGCTGTCCAGCGCCGGTCACCTGATCCAGGTGGCGACGCTGCTCAAGGACAACCTGGGCAATGTCTACAGCATCGCCATTTCCATTGGTGTGCTCTCGGCCGTGGTGGACAACGTGCCGATGGTTGCCGGTGCCATGAAGATGTATCCGCTGGTCAGCCCGGAAAACCTGGCGGCGGCCGCAGCGAACGAGCTGCCATGGCTGCGCAACTTCGTGGTCAACGGCAACTTCTGGGAAATGCTCGCCTACTGCGCCGGCACCGGCGGCAGCTGCCTGATCATCGGTTCGGCCGCTGGCGTGGCCGCCATGGGTATGGAGAAGATCAACTTCATCTGGTACCTGAAGAAGATCAGCGGCCTGGCCTTCATCGGCTACCTGGCCGGTGCCGTCACCTATATGCTGATGTTCGCCGCCTGATTGGATAACAGGCCGTTGAAAAACGTAGGCGACGACTGCATGGATGCAGGAGGTAGAGCGAAGCAGGAAGCCCGAGCCGAGGCAGCCAGTGCAATACCGATGGCGGCCCCACAAAAACAGGCGAAAAAAGCACTGGGCCCGCACTCGGGTTTACGAGTTGTAAATGAGCATTTTGATCGGACTCGCGCACGAGCCTGTTTTTAACGCAGCAATGGCAACGTAGGTAGTTTTTCAACAGCCTGTTAAGGCGCTCGGATACGAACAGGGAGTCACCATGCAGACGAGCAAGACCCGCACCAGTTTCTACCGTCGCCTCTACGTGGCCTGGCTGATCGACAGCGGCCAGGCCGTCAGCGTGCCGGCACTGATGGACGCCACCGGCATGCCCAGGCGCACTGCACAGGACACCCTTGCCGCACTGGCCGAGCTGGATATCGACTGCCAGTTCGAGCAGAGCGAGGGTGAACGCAACAACGCCGGCCACTACCAGATTCGCGACTGGGGCCCGATCGACAAACGCTGGATCGCCGCCAACCTGCAGCAGATCAAAACCACGCTGGGTTATCCCTGAAATAATCGCTCCACACCTCTTGGAGCTGCGATGAATCCAGATCTGCTCTGGGTGCTCGGCCTGCTGGCCGGCGCCGTCACCCTCTTCATCATCGGCAAGCCACGCATGGACGTGGTCGCCCTGCTGGTGCTGGTCGCCCTGCCGCTGACCGGCGTACTCGACCTGCAACAGACCCTGGCCGGTTTCAGCGACGCCAACGTCATCCTCATTGCCGCGCTGTTCGTCATCGGCGACGGCCTGGTGCGCACCGGCATCGCCTACCGCCTGGGCGATTGGCTGGTGACCAAGGCTGGTAGCAGCGAGACGCGCCTGCTGATTCTGCTGATGCTGGCGGTGGCCGGCCTGGGCTCGGTGATGAGCTCCACCGGCGTGGTGGCAATCTTCATCCCCGTGGTGCTCGGAGTGGCTGCGCGCCTGCGTATCGCCCCGGCGCGACTGATGATGCCGCTGGCGTTTGCCGGGCTGATCAGCGGCATGCTGACGCTGGTCGCCACACCGCCGAACCTGGTGGTGCATGCCGAACTGCGCCGCGCCGGGCTGGAGGGTTTTGGCTTTTTCGATCTCACGCCCATTGGCCTGGCGGTGCTGGTGCTCGGCATCGGCTACATGCTGATTGCCCGGCGCTGGCTGGTGCGCAAGGACGCGGGTGAAGGAGGCGAGCCGCCACGCCTGACCCTGGCTGACCTGGCCGAGCGCTACCGCCTGGGTGAACGCGAACGGCGCCTGCAGGTACGCGCCGACTCGCCCCTGGCCAATCAGGTACTCAACGAGCTGCAACTGCGTCGTGATCACGGCATCAACGTCATCGCCATCGAACGCCGCCAGCGCCTGCGCACCCTGTTGCTGATGGCCAGCGGCAATACCCTGCTGGAACCGGGCGACGTGCTGCTGGTGGACATTGCCAGTCCCGCCATCGGCCTGCTCGGCAGCTACCAGGCGCTGGGCCTCGAGCCCATGCCGCTGCCGCATTCGTATTTCAGCCTGCACGCCCATGAACTGGGCCTTGCCGAAGTGGCGCTGCCGCCGGAGTCGCAACTGCCGGGCAAGACCATCCAGGAACTGGGCTTTCGTTCGCAGCACAAACTCAACGTGGTCGGCCTGCGCCGCCAGGGCCAGGCGCTGGAGGGCGTGCTGGTGGACGAAAAACTCAGGGCCTCCGACACCCTGCTGGTGGCCGGCGCCTGGCGTGACATTCACCGCCTGCAGGGGCTGAGCCGCGATTTTCTGGTGCTCAGCCTACCGGCGGAAGTGGCCGAAGTTGCACCTGCCGCACGCAAGGCGCCCTACGCCCTGCTCAGCCTGGCGGTAATGGTGCTGCTGATGGTCAGCGGCCTGGTGCCCAATGTGCAGGCCGCGCTGATCGCCTGCCTGCTGATGGGCGCGTTTCGCTGCATCGACCTCGATAGCGCCTACCGCGCTATCCACTGGCCGACGCTGATCCTGATCGTCGGCATGCTGCCCTTCGCCCAGGCGCTGCAGCAGACTGGTGGCGTCGAGCTGGCCGTGCAGGGCCTGGTCGGCGGCCTGGGCGATGCCGGGCCGCATCTAATCCTGGCCAGCCTGTTCGCCCTCACCGCGGTGATCGGCCTGTTCATCTCCAACACCGCCACGGCGGTACTGATGGCCCCGGTGGCCATCGCCACGGCGCAGGCGCTGGATGTGTCGCCCCTGCCCTTCGCCATGACCGTGGCCCTGGCTGCCTCGGCCGCCTTCATGACGCCGATCTCCTCGCCGGTAAACACCCTGGTGCTGGGACCCGGGCAGTACCGCTTCGGCGACTTCGTGCGCATCGGCGTGCCCTTCACCCTGCTGGTGATGATCGTCAGCGTGGCGCTGGTGCCGCTGATCTTTCCGCTTTAACGCGGGGGGATCGCCAAACGTAGGAGCGAGCTCTGCTCGCGAAGCTTTTTGCCGCTGGCCAGGTTCGCTGAAGGCCAACGAATTCGCGAGCAGAGCTCGCTCCTACAAAGCCCAGCCCGACTGTGGGAAAATCCGCGCCCCAATCGCTAGATGCCCGTTCATGCCCCAGCCGCCGAAACGCCCGCGCAAGCCCACCCCCGCCGCCGTGAAAACCGCGCCGAGCAAGGGCGAGCTGCACCCTCGCAACCGTCACCAGGGGCGCTACGATTTTCCCGCGCTGATCAAGGCAAGTCCCGAGCTGGGCGACTTCGTCATCAGCAATCCCTATGGCAAGCCGAGCATCGACTTCGCCAACCCGGCAGCGGTCAAGGTGTTCAACCGCGCGCTGCTGGCGCAGTACTACGGTATCAAGCACTGGGATATTCCCGACGGCTACCTGTGCCCACCGATCCCGGGCCGCGCCGATTATCTGCACAACCTCGCCGACCTGCTGGCGAGCGACAACGACGGGCAGATTCCCCACGGCGAGAAGGTGCGAGCCCTGGATATCGGCGTCGGCGCCAACTGCATCTATCCACTGATTGGTCGCTGCGAATATGGCTGGCAGTTCATGGGTGCCGACATTGCCAGCGAAGCATTGGCATCGGCACGTGCCATCGTCGCTGCCAACCCGCAACTGGCCGGCGGCGTCGAGCTGCGCCAACAGGCCAATGCCGAACACATCTTCCTCGGCCTGCTGCAGGCGCAGGAGTATGTCGATCTGAGCCTGTGCAATCCACCCTTCCACTCCAGCGCCGCCGAGGCCACCAGCGGTAGCACGCGCAAATGGCGCAACCTGGGCAAGCTCGACCCCAAGCGCAAGCTGCCGGTGCTCAACTTCGGTGGCCAGGCGGCCGAGCTGTGGTGCCCGGGTGGCGAGGCCGCCTTTCTCAAGCGCATGGCCAGCGAAAGCGCACAGGTAGCCGAGCAGGTGTTGTGGTTCAGCAGCCTGGTATCCAAGGGCAGCAACGTCGAACTGCTGCAGGGCTGGCTGGCAAAGGCAGGCGCAGCCGAGGTACGCATCCTCGGCATGTCCCAGGGGCAGAAGCAGAGCCGCCTGGTGGCCTGGACGTTCAAGGATGCCGAAGAGCGCAGCGCCTGGCGCAACAACCGTTGGCACTGAGCCGGCCAACTCAGCCAGGTAGGGCGTACCGGGCGGCGCTCCGTTCGCGCAGCAGTACGCCAACGCAACCCGCCAGCCACCGCCAATGGCGGACTGTTCGCTTAGGCTCCTGAGTCCGCCCTACGCTCTGAGTCCGCCCTACGGCGCCGTTACCAGGGCAACCAGCCGCCCAGCGCCAGCCACAGCCCGGCCACCGTCATGCTCAGCAACGTCACCGGCACGCCGCTGCGCGCATAATCGACGAAGCCAAGCCTGACGCCCTGACGCTTCGCCCCTTCGGCGACGATCAGGTTGACCACGCTGCCGATCAATAGCAGGTTGCCGGCCAGCGTCGACATCACTGCCAGGCCGATCAGTACCGAGTGCGACAGCTCCGGCATCAAGCCCAGCAGCAACACCACGAAGGGCACATTGCCGATCAAGTTGCTCGCCAGCAGCGACGAGGTCGCAAGCGATATAACGCCCTGCGGCAACAACCCGTGCTCGGCCAGCCAGGCCGCACCATGCGCCAGCTGTGGCAACTGCAGCGCGGCGCCGCTGACCAGGAACAAGCCCACGAACAGCAGCAGCAGGTTCCAGTCCACCTTGTTCACGTAGTCGCGGCTGTCCACCCGTCGCGACACCATCACCAGCACCGCGATCAACAGCGCCGATAGCTCGCGCGGCAGCGCCGTGGCGAATAGCGCCAACAGCGCCAGGCTGGCCAGCAGCGGCTTGAGATAGCTGTGCGCGCCGTAGATATGCTCGACCGGCGTATCGTCCGCGGCCAACGGCCTGGCTTGCCCCCAACGATGGCGCCACTGTAGCCAGATCACCGCGTAAACGATGGCCATCGCGACCACGGCGGGTGGCCCGGCCACGGCCACATAACCCCAGAAATCCAGACTGCCGGCCTGCCCAATGAGAATGTTCTGCGGGTTGCCGATCAGGCTCGCTGCCGAGCCGGCGTTGCACGACAACGCCAGCGCCAACAGAAACGGCCGCGGCTCCAACCCGCGCAGATGCAGGCTGCGACACAACAGCGGAGTCAGGGCGAAGGCGACGATATCGTTGACCAGCACCGCCGAGAGCAAGCCACCCAGTAGCACCACGCCCATCAGCAGCACAGCCGGGCGCTCGGCATGCTCGGTCAGGTAGCGGTTGAGCCAGGCATACACCCCGGAAAAATCGAACTGCGCGGAAATCAGCATCAGCGCCAACAGCAGCAGCAACGCGCCAGGATCGAGATGATGGGCCGCGTCTTCCATGCTCAGCGCACCGCTGACCAGCAACAGCACTGCCGCGCAGCAGGCGATCCAGCTGCGGTCGATGCGCAGGCCGCGAACGCCACCGGCAGCCATGCCCAGGTAGGTGAGAACGAACAGGCCGATGGTCAGCCAGGCAGCGAAGGTCATGCGCGATTCACCCGAACGGATGCATGTGAGAAGGAGCGGACTCTAGCGATGCCGAGGCGGCGCGGGAATAGCCCGGGCAAATTTTCCTCAATGGCCGGGCTGCGCCAGGTAAGCCTCTACGCGAGCCTGATAGGTCGCTGATTCACGCTGACGCTGAACCTCGCTCCAGATCCGCTCGGCCAACTTGGGGTCGCGCATCAGCAGCGCGTTGGACAGCATCAGGTAATAGGGCTTTTCCTCGAGCAGCTGCGGCAATTTTTCCACCTGCTGAGCCAGTTGCGGATTGGCTTGCAAGACGAAATCACCGCGCATGGTCTGCAGGGCGACAGCATCGACTCGGCCGTGCACCAGCATCTGCAACAATGCCAGTGGGTCGCGGCTTGACTCGTCTACCTCCAGCCTGTGGGCCAGCAACAGATCGCGAATGGAAAAACCGCTGAGCGAGCCGACGCGGCCAGTCACATGAGTGAAACGCTGGCCATCCCAGGACACCGCGCTGCCGACGCGGCGATACAGGGTATAACGCGAAGTGTGCAACCGCCTGAGCGCATCCGGGCGGCCACCGGCATCGGTGGGGTACCGGCCCATCTGCTGGCGCTCGAGTTTGAAGCTGGCGGCGAAGGCACCGTCGTAGAGCCCCTGCTGCATGCCTGAAAGACAGCGCCTCCAGGGCACCGCCACGTATACCACCTGCAGTTTTAGCGCCTGCTGTACCAGGTCGAGCAGCTCCAGATTGAGTCCTGTGCCATCGGTCATCACCCAAGGGTAGGCGTTCTGATCCTCATGACAGAACGTCAAGGTTGGCTGGCTGCCATAACAGGTGCCGGCCAGCAGCCAGAGCAGGCAGTAATGCAGCGCTTTGTGCAAAAAACAGACTCCATCACCGGAATGCCTGACGATGGGCATTCGATCCGCGGTTTGCCACCGACTTCTTGTCCTGCTCCAAGCATAGGCATATTCGCCCAAAGCCGTCTGCAGCACCTGGAGGCGCCACCTGGCAAACGACTCCCCGGCACAGAGCGAAGCCAGACGCTAGGCTTGAATCATTCCACTGCCTCGTATGCGGGAGCATGACTGGGATCAACAGGGCAAAACGATTAAAGTGCCATCATCCTGTTGCCCGAGCTGTCGAGGACTACAGATGCGCCATGGCCTGCTGATTGTGCTGTTTAGTCTGTTCTGCTGCGGCCCTCTAGAGGCCGTCGAGACACCTTTGCTACGTATCAGCGCCGGGGAATGGCCGCCCTATCTGTCCGCCAGGGTCGAACGCCAGGGGCCGGTGGCTCATCTGATCAGCGACCTGCTGGCCGAGGAAGGCTATCGCGTCGAGTTCACCTTCCTGCCCTGGCCACGCGCCTACGCCGAAGCCGCCGCCGGCCGTTACGACGCCACGGCGGTGTGGATGCACAAGACCGAGCGTGAGGCAGACTTTCTCTTCAGCGCCCCACTGCTCGATGAACAGTTCGTGTTCTTCCACCTGAAAACGCAGCCCTTCGACTGGCGGCACTTCGATGATCTCAGCGGCATGACCCTCGGCGGCGGCCTGGAATATAGCTATGGTCCGGCGTTCGACGCCTTTCTCGCCAAGGAAAAAGTGCGCATCGAACGCGTCTCCAGTGACCGGCAGAACTTCGAGAAACTGCTCAAGGAGCGTGTGGTGCTCTACCCGCAGGAGCTCAACGTCGGCTACGCCGCGCTGCGTAACGAGTTTTCCAGGGAGGACGCCGAGCGCATCACTCATCACCCCAAGCCGCTGCTGGTCAACCTCAGCTATCTGATGCTGCCCAAACGCCTGACGCAGAGTGAAACGCTACGCGAGCGCTTCGACGCACGGCTGCAGCAGTTTCGCCAGGATGGCCGCTACCAGCAGTACTTCGACGCCCTACAGGCCGGCCACTACCAGCCCGTGCCGGAGCAGGCCAGCCCGTAGCCCGGATGCAATCCGGGGCAGCGCTAGCAGAGATTCCCGGATTGCATCCGGGCTACGAATCAGCGAATAAAACCGCGGCTGATCTCGCGAAACAGCTCGGTACCGGCCCGCTCCAGCCACTCGAAGGCGACCATCTCACGCGATACGATCACCGCCCCGGCACCTTCCATGCGCGCCAGGCCCAGTGCCTTGTCACGCGGCCGACGCGATCCCACTGCCTCGTCAACCACGAACACTTCACGCCCGGCCGCCAGCAGGCCCATTACCGTCTGCAGCACGCAGACATGAGTTTCCGTGCCACAGACGATGAACTGCTTGCGTTCACCACCCGGTAAGTCAAATACCCCTTCTCCTGCGGTCGCCGAGAAATGAATCTTCTCCCTTAGCCCCTCGCCCGGCAGCAGCTCATGCAGGCCTGCCTCGGTATAGCCCAGGCCCTTGGGATACTGTTCGGTAGCGATCACCGGCACGTGCAGGCGCTGCGCCACACGCACCAGCCACGAGGCCTGCTCGATCACCGCCGCGCCACCGTCGATGGCTGGCAGCAGCCGCTCCTGCAGATCGATCAGCAGCAGGGTGGAATCCTTCGCTCGCATCAGCATCACTATGCTCCTTCCTTCACCGCAAAACGTGCGTCGAGTCGGCTGTAGCCCAGGCCGACGCCCTTGTGCACCCGCAACTGCACGGGAATACGCTCCTTCATCGCCTCGACATGGCTGATCACACCGATGGTCTTGCCGCTGGCGTTGAGGTTGTCCAGCGCATCCAGGGCCACCTCCAGCGTTTCGCCGTCCAGCGTGCCGAAGCCTTCATCGAGAAACAGCGAGTCGATGCTGGTCTTGTGGCTGACCAGATCGGACAGCGCCAAGGCCAGCGCCAGGCTGACCAGGAAACTCTCGCCACCGGACAGCGTACGGCAGTCGCGCGCCACATCAGCCTGCCAGGTGTCGCACACCTCCAGCTCGAGTTCGCCGCTACCCTTGCGCGCCAACTGGTAGCGGCCGTGCAGGCGCGTCAGTTGGCGATTGGCCAGATGGATCAGGTGATCGAGGGTCAGGCCCTGGGCGAACTTGCGGAACTTGGCGCCGTCGGCCGAGCCGATCAGGCCGTTGAGCTGTTGCCACAGGCGCTGCTCACTCTCCTGCGCACTGATTTCGGCGAACAGCGCCTGCTGGCTGCTGCGCCGCGTCTCGTCGGCCTGCAACTGCGCACGCAGCTCGCCCTGGCGCTGGCTCAGTGCACGCAATTCGCTCTGCAGTACCTGCAACTGCTCATCCAGTTCACCAAGCGCCAGCTCTGTCTGCGGCGTGGCGCTGAGCTGCTGCAGCTGCGCGTCGGCGGCAGCCAACAGTGTCGAAGCCTCGGTCAAGGCACGCTCCACACGTGCCTGCAAAGCCGCCAGACGCTCTCGCTCGCCCTCTTCCAGCAGCGCGGCGAGAAACGCCGCAAGATCGCTGAAAGGACTGGCCGTCAGAGCCGTCAGCCAGTGCTGCTCGGCTTCGCTCGAGCGTTGCTGCAGCTGCAGCAACAAGGTCTGCTGACTCTGCACGCGGCCGCGCAACGCATCGCTTTCGCGCTGGGCACTGGCCAGGCTGTTGGCGGCTTCATTCAACGCCAGTTGCGGCTGTGCCGATGGCTCGGGTTCAGCCAGCGTCAGCGCACCTTCGTCCTGCCAGCGCTGTTGCCAGTGCCCGGCCTGTGTCTCGGCGTCGGCGAGCAGGCGCTGCGCCTCGCGCTGCTGCTCCTGCAGTTGCTGATCCTGCGCCTGGGCCTGCTGCCAGTCGCGCCAGGCCTGCTCCTGCTCGTCCAGCCAGAGGCCAAAGTCCGACGGCAACTCAACAGCAAAGCCCTCAAGACTGCTCAGCAGCACTTGCTCGTGGTGCCGAAGCGCCTGCTGCAAACGCTGCAGGTCCTGGCCCTGCTCGGCTTGTCGCGCCTGCAGGTTCTCCTCATCACGCGCCAGTAGCGCCAGGCGCTGCTGCGCATCAGCCAACGCCCGCTCGGCCACTTCACGTGCACCACGCGCCTGTACCAGTTGCGCCTGCCCGGTCTCGACCGAGACGAGTCGTGACTGCAGATGCGTCAGGCTCTGCTCGTGCTGGCGCTGCAGTTCGCGCAAAGCGGCGCCGTCAGAAAGCTGCAAGGCCTGCTCGATCAGTTGCTGCTGCCACTGCGCATCCTGCTGAGCGGCCTGCTGGCTCGCCTGCTCCAGTTGCTGCTGAACCTGAGCGATCTGCGTAACCAGCCGGGTCAGCTCGTCACGCAGGGTGCCGCCCTGGCTTTCCAGTTGCGCCAGTTCGTTGCGGCACTGCTCCAGCGCCTGGCGCGTGGCGGAGACGTTGAGCGCCTGGTACTGACTGACCGCCGGATGCTCGAGCGAACCACACAACGGGCAGGCTTCGCCCGGCTGCAGCTGGGCGCGGTAGGCTTCCAGATCCTGAATGCGCTGCTCCTGCTCCAGCAGCTTTTCCTTGTCGGCCTGCTGTTGCTTGAGCGCCTTGTAGCGCTCGCGCAGGCCGGTGATTTCATCGTTCTTGCGGGTGTGCTGTTGCTGCAACTGAGCCAGACGCGGGGTCAACTCGGCTATCTGTGCAGCCGTTTGCTCGCGGCTCTGCGCCAGCTGCTCCAGACGATCCAATACGCGCCCTTGCACTTGCAGTTGCTGCCAACGCTGGCGCAGTCCAGCCTCGTCGCCCTCGCCCAGCAGGGCCTGCAGCTCGCTCTGCTGTCTGGCCTCGCTGGCGCGCGCATCCTCCAGCCGCTTCAGCGCGTCGGCCTGCTGCACACCGAGCTGATCACGCTGCTGCTGCAAGGCGGCGAGCTGTTCACCCTCCTGCGCCATGCGTGCGTGCAGTGCCTGTTGCTCCTTGAGCAGTTGCCCGCGCTGATCGAACTGCACACGCCAACTACCCAGAAGCTCGCCCAGGCGTTCCCGTTGCGGCGCAGCGCTCATGCGTGCGTGCAGCGTTTCACGCTGCCCGGCCAGACGCTGCAGCTCCGCGTGACGCAGGCTCAGGCTTTGCTGGGCATAGCGGCTGGCCAGCCAGAGTTGCTGGTGCTCGCGCTCGGTGCTGTGGCGTTGCTGCTGATGCAGGTCATCCAGCACCTGCTGTGCCTGCTGCCTGTCCTGCTGCGCCTGCTGCCAGGCCAGGTACAACGGCTGCAAGCGAGCTGCCGGCTCACTGGCGGCCAGGCGCTGCAGTTCACCGGCTGCCTCGTTACGAGCCTGCTGGGCCTGCTCCAGTCCGAGTCGCGCCTGCTCCCGTTGCTGCCCGGCCTGCTGCAGCGCCTCACGCCAACGGCGCTGGCTTTGCAGAGCTTGCTGCCGGGCCAGCAGCGGCGACTCCTCCAAGCTCAGACGCTGCTGCTCGGCCTGCAGCTCGGCGCGCTGCGCTTCGTCGAGCAACTCCATGCCCTGGGCACGGCTTTTCAGCAGATTGAGTGCCTGTTCGGCGGCCTTGGTGCGCTCGTAAACCTGCTGGGATATCTGCCCGTAAATCTCGGTGCCGGTCAGCTCCTCCAGCAACTCGGCACGCTGGTTGGCATTGGCTTCGAGAAACGCCGCAAAGCCGCCCTGAGCGAGCAGCATGGACTTGGTGAAGCGCTCGAAATCGAGACCGGTCAGCTCGGCGGTGAGACTTTCCTTCTCGCGAATCTTGTCGGTGAGAATTTCGCCATCAGCGATACGCGCCAGCTCCACCTTGGGCGCCTGCAGCGCACCGTCGACCTTGTCCCGCGCACGGCGCTGGCTCCAGAAGGCGCGGTAGCCCTGCCCTTTCACCTCGAACTCGACTTCGGCCAGGCAATCGGCGGTGTGCCGGGTCATTAGCTCGTTACCACTGGCCGACAGCGTGCTCATACGCGGCGTGCGGTGGTACAGCGCCAGGCAGATGGCATCGAGCAAGGTGGTCTTGCCCGCCCCGGTCGGCCCGGTGATGGCGAACAGACCGCTACCGGCGAAAGGCTCGGCAGCGAAGTCGATCTTCCACTCGCCCTTGAGGGAATTGAGGTTCTTGAGGCGCAGGCTGAGGATTTTCATGCACAGGTCGTAAGCCGTTGAAGGTAGCTATTGTCGCATCGTTAGCAGCTGCCGACAGTCGACCCTAGGCTTTTGAGTTCTCGCCAAAGAGCCTGCAGCGCCGGATTGAGATTGGCATGCGATCGATAGAGATGGATATCCAACGCTACGCTTCGTTCGCTTGAGGCAGCACATACCAGCTTGCCATCAGTCAAGGCAGACGCCACGACAGAACGAGGCAGCCAGGCAACCCCAAGCCCTCGAATGGCCATTTCCATCAAATGCATTGCCATGTCGGCCTCATGTCGGCGCTTGAGGTGAAGGCGCTCCCCGAAGCTCTCGACTGCGACCTCTTCCAGACGCCCGAGAAAGGTTCCTGCCGAGTAACCGAGCTGGGGTAAAGGAGACGACGGATGCCCCGGAAGAGGAAAGCGAGGCCGCCCGTGTGCATCAGGCGCGCACACAGGCAAGAGCAGATCGCCCCCCAGAGAGAGACAAGTAAAACGATCAGGATCAAGCAGGATAGGGACTTGGGGATGACTGTAGGTGAGCATCAAATCGCATCGCCCTTCAGTCAACGCTACTGCCGCATCGTGGATGTTGGCAGACAGCACACGCGCATTGAGCTCAGCATGAGTCTGCTGAAAACGATCGAGCAGCTCAGGCAGGAAAGTGATCGACAGGGTATGACTCGCCATGATGCGAACGAAGCGTCCAGACATCGTATCGTCTTGCCGTAACGATGTACGTAGTTCGATCAAGGCCGCTAGCGCTTCGCGCCCCTGGTCACAGAATGTTTGGCCAGCTGCCGTCAATTGCACCGGATAGGTACTGCGGTCGACCAGTTCGACACCAGCCCAGTCCTCAAGCGAACGAATCCGGCGTGACAGCGCAGACTGCGTGACACATCGCAAGTCAGCCGCCCGAGAGAAATTCTTGGTCTGTGCAACAGCCAGCAGGTCATCGACCCATTTGATCTGCATGGTATGCCCTCGTGGCTCTCGTCAGAAAAGTGCGGCTATCAGTCGTGCCCCGAGTATGCCGCCAATAACTATGCGTTTTCCACATACTTTGATGGCATATTCTCATCACCCCAGAGAAAGTGCCTCGATAGAATCGAGATGAACTGACACCCGGGCCACAGGCACGTCGCCTTCCTCGCAAATGGAGTACGCACTCAGAATTAGAACTTGAAGGGGTCGAGCATGCGTTTATTTACACGCTGGACAATGGCGATGAGCATGTTGTTCATCATTGACCAATCTCATGCAGAGGCGTTTCCCAGCCACTCTCGCATGGTGTTGATGACGGAAAATTTCCCGCCCTTCAACATGTCGGTCGATGGCAAGAATTTCTCGCGGGACGCGAACATCACGGGGTCGAACACCGCTGTAATCAGAGAAATGTTTAAACGGGCGGGCATTCCCTACCACCTCAGCCTGCGCTTTCCTTGGGACAGGATGTACAACCTGGTTCTTGAGAAAGACAACTACGCGCTCTTCTCGGTAACCCTCAACGACACCCGTAAACCTGATTTCCAATGGGTCGGCCCTTTGTCATCAACCCGTCGAGTCTTTGTAGCAGCGCCTGGCTCGACTCTCACGCTGACTCGGCTGGAAGAAGCCCGTAAGTATCGTATCGGCTCTTACCGAAATGCCTCATCTGGAGCCTTTCTGGAGAAGAACGGCATCCCCTTCTCCTCCTCTCTTCGCGACCAAGAGAACATCAGCAAGCTGCTGGATGGGCGCATTGATTTCTGGGTAACCAATGATCCGGTATTTCACTATTACGCCGCCCAGCAAGGTGTCAGCGGGCTACGCGTCGCCTATGTCGCTGAGGCCGAGACCTATCAGTACCTCGCGATCAATCGCAACACGCCTGAAGCCGTCACCAAGCGACTGCAAGAAAGCCTCGACGAAATGAGTGCCGACGGCACCTTGCAACGCCTTCAATCCTCGTTCCTGAAAAGCGCTCAATGAGTCGCTGCGCGCAGTCCCGCAGAGCCTGAGCCCTGGGCTTGAACAACTTTGCATACCACGCAGTAGAGGTAGTCAGCGCAATGAACCGTCTGAAATTTCGCCATAAAATCCTGACAGCAGCTGCTTTCATTGTTGTATTGGCATTCGGCGCTTTCGCCTTGTTCAACGACTATTACCAGCGCAACACCCTGCGCTCCGAAGTCGAAAACAATCTCACCGAACTCGGAGCACTCACCACCAGTAACATTCAGACCTGGCTACACGGCCACATGCGCCTGGTCGAGTCCATGGCTCAGCAGTTGGCTCGCTCAGACGACCTGCCTGAAATCGTGGGCCTACCCGTTTATGGCTCCACGTTCCAGATGAGCTACTTTGGCAGCTCCGTTGGGGAGATGTACTCGGTACCAGCCGCACAGCGCTCCTCGGACTATGACCCACGCGCACGGGGCTGGTACCAGGCTGCTCAGAAGGCGAGCGGCACGGTGGTTACGGAGCCCTATATCGCAGCATCGACAGGCAAATTGGTGATTACGGTCGCCAGTCCGGTGGTACGTGATGGCCAAACAATTGGTGTCGCCGGCGCCGATATTGACCTGACGACCATCAGCAACATCATCAACTCATTGAGCTTCGAGGGTAACGGCCACGCCTTCATCGCCAATGCGAACAACAAAGTACTCATTCATCCCCGCGCGGAGCTGATTCTAAAACCTCTTGATGAGATTTTTACCGACAGCAACGTGCATGTGAACCAATCGTTCGGAGAGCTCGAGCAGGATGGCAACGCACAATTCATCTCGTTCACAGCGCTAAAGGACATCCCCTCAGCAGATTGGAAATTGGGCTTGGTCATGAACCAGCACTATGCCTTTTCCATGCTCGATGCCTTTCGTACGTCTGCCGCGATCGCTGCGCTTGTGGCAGTAACCATCATCATTCTCTTGCTAGGCCTGCTAATCAAAATACTGATGAAGCCACTGTTCACGATGGGTAAGACCATGGAGGGCATCGCTGACGGCGATGGCGATCTCACCCAGCGCCTGACGATCCAGCACCAGGACGAATTCGGTCAGATTGGCCTGGCATTCAACCGTTTCGTGCACCGTATCCACGGTTCAATTCACGAAGTCGCATCGGTCACTCAACAGGTCAACGCCATGGCCACTCAGGTTATCGAGGCCTCCAACTCCTCGCTGCAGCACTCCGACCAACAGGCCAATCGGACCGAAAGCGTGGCAGCGGCAATAAACCAGCTAGGAGCAGCTGCACATGAAATCGCCAGCAATGCAGCAGCCACCTCACAGCATTCCAGTCTGGCCAGTGAGTTGGCGGCTCAAGGGCAGGACGTGCTGGGCCAATCGATTTCAACCACCCGTGAGCTTTCAGAAAAAATCGCCAATGCCTGCACGACCATCGGAAGCCTCAATGCGAAAACAGACGACATTGGGCAAATTCTCGACGTGATCAGCGGGATCTCCCAGCAAACCAATCTTCTGGCATTGAATGCCGCGATCGAGGCGGCACGAGCCGGGGAAGCTGGACGGGGATTTGCGGTAGTTGCCGATGAGGTAAGAAGTCTGGCTCATCGCACTCAGGCGAGCGCTCAGCAGATCCAACAGATGATTGATGAGCTCCAGGAAGGCGCCCGCCAGGCAGTGAGCATCATGACCGAAAGTCAACGCCAGAGCGAAAGCACCGTGCGAACTGCCGACAATGCGGGCGAGCGCCTAGGCCTCGTGGCAACTCGCATCGGCGAGATTGATGGCATGAACCAGTCGGTAGCGACGGCAACGGAAGAGCAAACGGCTGTCGTGGAGTCCATCAATCAAGACGTCGACGAGATCAATGTGCTTAGCCAGAGCTGCATCATCAACCTCCGTACGTCGCTCGCGGCCTGCGAGAACCTCAGTGCCCAGGCGAGGAGACTCGACCTGTTGGTGGGCGGGTTCCGGCTTTAGTCTTCGAGTGAAGGAAAGACATCTGCGCCCGGACGATTGAAAGCGGGCTCGGCTCCATAGAGGCACATGAATAACCGGCCAGGACCTGTAGCGCGGTCGATGCAAGAGAAGGTGCCGACAGGAACTCAGATCGATGATGTACCGGCTTCAGGAGAGGTGGGCTCTTGCCCAGCCTCTCCTGAGTCAAGCGTACGACGCTGGAGTGATCGTCCCTGCCAGGGGAACTCTGTTCCCGCGCAGACAGGACAGCAACTCCATCGCGGCACAGCGCTTGCGCTGGCCCGCAGGACAATAATCTAGAACCTGCGGATTTCCTGGGCTCCCACATTCGCGGGAGTGACCTTGAATGCTTAGCGCTCTTGCAATGCGATGGCAACGCAGGAAGAAGCCAGAACACTCGTAGGGTCCACCAACGGCAGAATCGATACGGCTTCAGGCGTAAGCTCGATCAGTGGCAACTCGGTACAGCCAAGGATCACCGCCTGGGCTCCTAACGCCTGCATATGCTTGATGGATGCGGTGAGGTCGTCGCTACAGCGCCCCGTGGTATGCCCCGACTTCACGCCGGTGTCACCGTAGATAGCGGCCATGACGCGTGCCTGGTTCACTTCATCCGGTACCAAAAGCTCGATACCGGAGCCAGAGAAAGCCTCATGGTAAACCCCTGTAGCAACGGTGCCCGTAGTGGCAAGTAAGCCGACCCGATGAACATTAGGAAGAAATCGCTGAATATGAATTCTGACTTCATGGAGCATATTCAAGATTGGTACATTCAACTGCGCGTCGATTTTCTCAACAAAAGCGTGTGCGGTATTGCATGGAATCGCAATTATATCCGCGCCCCCCTCCTCAAGCCTTTTACAGGTTGCCAATAGCGAAATGGTTGGGTCCTCGCCACCAGACAGAAGATGAGCAGTTCGGTCGGGTATCTGGGGGTTCTGCTCCACGATCATTTTTATATGATCTTGGTCGCACGCGGCCCTCGTCAACTGGACGACCTTGCGCATAAAGTCGACTGTCGCAGCTGGGCCAACGCCCCCTACGACACCCACCTTGAATTTATGTGCTGCACGCGCGCCGCCAACAAACAAAGCGTGTTCGGCATATGCCTGATTTGAATCAATGATGGGTACGCCAACTCGCATCCGCAACGCATCAATAAACACGGGAATTTCAGTTAACCCTGGCAGAATCAACTCAGCCCCTTGCTCAATAAGATTATCGCAAGCGCTTACCAGGCTATCCAGGCACCAACCATCATGGTGACCATTGCGTATACCGCGCGGGCCATAAACTGCAGACATCAGGCCTTGCGCCTGTACCTCCGGCTCGGGATAAAGGACACTCCAGGTATCACCAAACGCGCGGTCAAATAACTGTGCATCTTTGACGAAAGTCGACGTCAGCACACCGATAGAGCGTACCTGCGGGTAATTCTTCGTCACACAGGCCTGCAACGCGTCAATCAAACTAACGACAGAAAGGTCCAGTTCTGGTGCAAGCTCTGCCAGGAAACAGTGGGAAACGAAACAGGGCACCAACGCAACATCAACACCGCTTCGCTCCATGGTTTTCAACATGTTATAGACATAGAACTTTCTACGTGTCGGGTCATAATCTTCAGAGCAGGCTAAACCCGAATCGGCAAAGGGATGCTGTTCGAATGCGACGTCAAACTGACGTTGCGGCGTTGCCTTTATCATTTTCAACAAGGTGTCCACGCCGGCAACAGCGCCTAGCCCACCCACGACGCCATATTTACTGGGCCTCGCCATATCCATCATTTTATCAGCCATTAAATTTCACCTGTGCATGAATAATGGGCTGTATATACAGCCCATTGGTTTCGTCATACTTGGCTGGACTGCAACTGCTCCGGTATATCCGTTGATTTCAAAACGTGGGCTGTATCGTAGAGGGTCTGATCCAGCTGCCCTTCGCTTTTGGCAACCACGACCGCCACGGCGCAATCACCGACAACATTCAACGAGGTGCGTGCCATATCGAGTATCCGGTCGATGCCGGCGATAATCGCTACCCCCTCCAACGGCAAGCCGACCGATGTGAGTACGAGGGACAGCATGATGAGACCAGCCCCCGGAACACCTGCGGTACCGATGGACGCCAAGGTTGCTGTCAGCACGATGGTGGCGTACTGAGCGAGGCTCAGATCGATACCGTACGCTTGAGCAATGAACAGAGCACATACGCCTTGGTACAGCGCGGTACCGTCCATATTAATGGTTGTGCCAAGTGGCAATACGAAACTTGAAACGCCACGTGACACGCCAAGATTACGCTCGGTCGACATCATCGTGACCGGGAGCGTTCCGGCGCTTGATGTACTGCTAAAGGCTACGATAGCGGGCTCGATCACACCCTGCACGTAACGGACGGGGCTGAGACCTGCAACAAACTTGATCAACCCGGCGTAAACAACTGCCGCATGAATCAAGCAGCCCAGATAGACCACACCGATTACTTTTGCCAAAGGAGCCAAAAGTTCTAATCCGTATGTCCCAGCCACCCAGGTAACCAGCGCAAATACACCGTACGGCGCAAAGGCAATAATAATCCCGGTAAACTTGTAAAAAACTTCAGCCAACGAATCCATGAACTTCTTGACTGGTTTCGCCGCCTCACCAGCCAAGGTGATTGCCAAGCCGAACAGGATGGCGAACACAATGATCTGCAGCACATTACCTTGTGCAAAAGCAGCTACCGGGTTGGCCGGGACCAACGCCACCAGCGTTGCTACCAAGCTCGGAGATTCGGCAACCGTTACGGCTTGCGCTGCGCCCAAATCAATTCCCACGCCAGGCTTGAAGATCATTGCCAGCGCCAAGCCAATAATAATGGCTATAGCTGTCGTGCCAAGATAAAGCGAAAGAGTTTTAATGCTCAATCGGCCCATGGTCGACATATCACGCAAAGACGTCACGCCACTGACCAACGAAACGAATATCAGCGGCACAATGAGCATTCTTATACCGTTGAGGAAAAGATCCCCAATCGGCTTGATACTTGCTGCATATTCACCATAACCACTCTGATTCAGTGCAACGCCAAGCACCACACCCAGCGTAAGCGCTATGAATATCTGCTTCCACAGCGGCATGCTTGTCCAGAAGGAAAACATCCCCCCATTTTTTTTAATCTCTGCTTTCTTCACGATATGTATGCTCCATACTCTACGTACGTTAATTATTTTTCTAGGCAGTACTTTGTGCTGTATTGTTTTTATTTACGGATTGGCTTATAGAGCACATCCAAATGCCGTTTTCATCTCCCCATATCCGGGTCATTAGTATTTCTTATACAAGCCAGCCTCTTTTGCGCCTTTGTGGAAACGTTATACCTCCCCAGTCCGGCTCGCCCAATTCTTCTTTTCGATGACTAATGCTTTTTACGCATGACCCCCGCAGGGGCCTCTACATTCAGTAGAGTTATGCTCAGAAAGACAACATGACGCAGACAACAAGATTGCCGTCCAGGCGAGGAGAACGAATGGAGGTTAACTGGCTAGAGGATTTTTTGACGCTTTCCGTAACCCGGAACTTTTCACGCGCCGCAGAGATGCGCAATGTCACGCAACCAGCATTTAGCCGGCGGATACAAATTCTGGAGGCCTGGGTAGGAGCGTCACTCATTGATCGCAGCATATTCCCGATAACCCTGACGGCGGCTGGGGAGGCCTTCCGGCGAACGGCCCAAGAGGTTCTGGAGACGTTACGCTACGGTCGTGAGGAGGTGCAGGGATTAGTACCAGCGGGCGGCGAGGTAGTTACCATTTCTGCTTCGCACACCTTGGCAGTGAGCTTTTTCGCGGACTGGCACGCGGAGCTGCAACATAGCGCAGGCCGTCTCAATGCCCGGGTTCTTGCTGACAACATAGCCGCTTGCGCTGAAGCCCTGATCTCGGGGACTTGTGAACTGATGCTGGCATACAGCGACTCGGGCATTGCCAATATTGCCGGATTGGAACGCTACCCTTCCGTGTTGCTGGCAAACGATCGCTTGATTCCAGTCACAGCGCCAGACTCAACTGGATCGGCACTTCACTCGCTGAACAGCACGCAAAGGCTTCCCTATCTGTGCTATCCGGGTAACAGCTTCCTTGGGCGCATGACGCGCTCTGTAGTAGAGCGAGAATGCTTGTCCGACAAACTGGAATATCGATTCGAATGCTCAATGGCAGATGTACTCAAACGTGGGGCAATCGCAGGAGTCGGTGTTGCATGGATTCCCGAGCGCGTAGTCCGAGACGAGCTAGCCTCCGGAAAACTGGTTCTAGCGGGTGATGAGCAGCATACCGTCTCACTCGGCATCACCCTTTACCGGAAAGCAGAGGCATCCAGCCCGCAAGTGGAAAGAATCTGGATGCTTGCCCTTGACCAGTCGTGCAGTCTGTAGAGAACGCATACTGACTTTGCACCTCGTTCGGCGCCCACTCGCTCACATGCATTAGTTTCGCCTACGGCACTGACCGTTACAGGGAACCCGCAGGCGACAAAGAGTCTTTGCACTCAATCGCGGCAATAGCCCTCGCCGCTGCGCACGGTCAGGCAGTTCTGTTTATCCAGCAGCCATTTCATGCCGGTAGCTTCGCCGTCGGTGGCGCTGATGCTCTCCACCACGCCATCACGCACGAAAACGATCTTCGCACCCTGCGCACGCCCGACGAAGCGGCGCGGGCCGTCGAGGTTGGCGATGGTCAGGCGGTAGTCGGCCGGCGTGCCACTGATATCCAGGTAAGTGCCCTCGGGCCCGTTCCAGCGCCCCAGCCATTGCTCGGTCACCCTGGCATCCTGCTCACCGGACGACCTGGCGCAGCCGGCAAGCAGCAGGGGAACGGCCGCAGCCGCGAGAAGAAAGTGCGCAGTTCTGTGCATGGTGGTCTCCACGGGAAGGGTTGCAGCGGTTTCGACCAGAGCCGCACATGAGCGGTTCAGGCCCAAGCGCTCACAGTATCTCGATACGATCGCGGCCATTGGCCTTGGCGCGGTACATCGCCTGGTCCGCACGCTCCATCAGGCAATCCAGGCTTTCGCCAGGACGATATTCGGCAATGCCGAAACTGGCGCTCTTGCGTTGCACCCGGTCGAAGGAAAAGCCGTTGATACGTTTTTGCAGGGTCTGCACCGCCTGCTCTGCGTGGGCAGCATCGATCTCCGGCAGGATGATGAGAAACTCCTCGCCGCCAAGCCGCCCGACCTTGTCCATCACTCGCACGCCGTCGCGCAGCAGCCCGGCGAACTGGCGCAGCACACTGTCCCCCACCGCATGGCCATGAGTATCGTTGACGCTCTTGAAGTGGTCGATGTCGATCACCACCACCGAGAACGGCGTGCCGTAGCGATTGGCCCGCGCGACTTCCTCGATCAGAAAATGCAGCGTGCGCGAGCGATTCCATAGCCCGGTCAGGCTGTCGACACTGGCGCTGAGGGCCAGGCTATCCTGATGCAGGAACATGTGTTTGTGCGCCTTTTCCAGAAGAAAGGCGCTGAGCAGGCCGAAGGAGAATGACGCAAGAATCCAGATCAGGTGCAGGCGCTGCATGCCGGGCGTCAGCGAGTGCTCGAGCGTGACCAGCATAATCGCGGCCAGTGAGAACAACGCCGTAGCCATGGCACGCTTGAGCGCCAGCCCGGAGATGGCGAAGGTCCACATCAGGTTGAGATAGATTTCCGGCGCGTAAAAGGCAAAACGCGGTGAGCCGAAATTGAAGTAGAGATTGGACAACACCGAGATGATGGGCGCGAGTGACAGCAACCCCAGCATCAAGGGTTGCCGCCTTGGCTGGAAACTCAGCAGCCCGATGGCCAGCAATGCTGCCGGCACCAGCAGCGCATGGACGATGAGCCGCGCGAAAGGCTGATCGGTCTCGACATTCTGCTCGATGGCGGCATAGATCAGATACAGCGCCGTGGTCAGAAAAGCGACGTAGCGAATCTGCGGAATCTTCGCCTGCAGATACCAGCAAGCAAACGCCTGCCGAGTCGCTTCAGGCACTCCATGCAAAGGGTCAAGCGCACGCAGCAAGGCGTTGAACAACGGCACGTTCGCTCCCCTGTCGAATGGCCACTATTCACAGCATAGAACGCTTGTCGCGGCGAATGCGATGCAGACTTCGCTCAATCTCCTGTCAAATCATGCCAGCTAGATTGATGCGAGCCTGTGCCTCGTAGCGCGCCCTGAAATGATCAGTGCTGTAGATCATCGAGCGCGCCAGAAATGACTGGAGAACGCTGCGCCGCTTCATTCGGTAGACAAAGCCTGGCACCCAGGCGTACTCGGCGCGCACCTGAGCGTCGTACTCGGCGAACCGCTCTGGCGTGGCGCCGAGAATGGCCAGGTCGATATCCACCAGCAACTGCTCATCCGGCTCGCTCGGCGTCGCATCATGTCGGGTGACCATTATCAGTTGCTCGACCCGCGCCAAGGTCGCCTGGCTGGCCTGACAGCTCGCCAGCACCTGGATAGCCCAGTCCGCACTCTGCCGCTCGTTGTTCTTGCCGCGCACGTCGTAGATGGCGTCATGGAACCAGAGCGCGATGGCCACCTCCCCCGGCTGCTGCGCCAGGTGCCGTGCTTGCTCGAAATGCGTCAGGCATTCGTGCAGGTGTTGCAGCGAGTGATAGTGCCGCTGCGGTTCCTCGTAGGCACGAACGAGCTGCTCGAACAGACCAGGCGGAGGCTGTAGGCCGAGATCTGACCAGGCGCTGGCCCAGGATGATGGGAGAAGAGTCATTTGGAGGATCGATAGCGTCGCCAGCACGCACGGCTTTGTAATGGAGGCGCAGCCGCAATGGAAAAACCGTCGCTGTGCCTGGCCCGGTTATGAAGAAAGCTTGAATCTCTCCAGTGTACGGGCGGCTACTTGGCCCTGACCAGATATAGTATTTTCAGTATGCTGAATCTCGGCCGTATAGTCATCACCATGCCACTGTCCCCAACTCTCCTGAGCAGCATCATATTCCATTTGGCTATCCAGCAGATATTGATCGAATAGCTTAGCGTCAGACTTACTCAGGTAAAGCTTGATTTTGTGACCGATAGCATGTAGTTCTTTAATTAACCGCAATATTTCTCTATCAGCATCATGAAGAGCCAACCCTGACATTGAGAACTTATCTTGATACTCGCCTTTCAAATAATGCTCCGCGATGAAACTGACCCTGGATACAGTCTCGAAAAACACTTCTTTAGCCCACAACTCCTTCTCCCATCGCCATTCCCTGCGTTTTAGCCGAAAAGGAAAAAAAGAATTCGTAAGCCAAGCACCTAAAACCACGCCAAGAAGGGGCAACCCCATAAAAGGCAGTAGGTACTCAATCCCAAATTGAACAACATTATGCCAAGTCATAGATGTCTATCTCTAAGTCTCCTGTAATGCCGTTCTAACGCTTTGCACGGCGCCGCTAGGTACGAGCGCCCGGCGCCGTAAGCGCGAACGGCTGCAACCTGTTAGGTCAAATTTCACTGATCACTCTCACTAACCCGAAGTTCGGATAGCAGTTTGTCATAATCATGCTTGCTTTCTACCAAGTTCTGTCTTGCAGCATCTAAAGTGATGATCGCCCCCTCAAGATCAGACTTAGCAGTAGCAAGGCTGTCCATGCTATCTTTTATCGTTTTGTCTCCTGCCTCTTTCGCGGCCTTCAACTCTGATTGAGCTTGGCTTATCGACTGCTGTGCAGACAGCAAGCTAGACTGGAGGGTTATGACTGATTGATTGATCGTTGCTGTATTCGTGAATATATCGTTTGTGGCGGTATATAAAAATGCCACTACTGCAATAACGACGACAGCCAATATGGAAAAAACTAACGAAGTTGACCTACTCTTAATTTTCTCTATTTCGGAAGCGGAGCCTTCTTTTAACTCACTTAACTCCAGCTCGAATCTATAATTTAACTTCATTCGCAGTTCGTTTATTTCAGCTTCATGTTCACCTTTCATTTCGTCGAGTGCAGCCAAGTGTAAAATCTTCAGTTCCGACAACTGTTCTTCGCCTTTTCGAATTAGCGCTTTGAAATCATCATCTAAGCTCATCCGACTTTCTCCGTTCTGTAACGGCCTAAGAGTAATTGAATGAATGGCGGTACTAATCCGATAGTAGAACCTTCCATATAACTCTGCACCACCCTCATCACCACCCCATAGAAATCCCTTTCAAATCATGGCGTTACCAGCCAACTCCGGAGGCATGGACGTATTCGCTTGACCTCCTCTTTTTGCTCTACCACTACCACTGTACAAAAGACAGGCAGGGAGTCGGCCATGGAAACCTCCAGCAAACCTCGCTTGCAAGAGCAGTTCAGGGCGGTGATGCGCTTGCATCGTTACAGCACCCGCACAGAAAAATCCTGCTGGTACTGGATTCGCTATTTCATCCGCTGCCATCAACTGCGCCATCCATTGAAACTTGATACTGCCGAGGTCAACGCCTTTCCCTAGTGATTGGCAATTGGGCGCCAGGTAGTGATATCTGCGCAGTTCAGGGGCTGCAAGGCCAGGGGCTGGCCAATATAGTCAGCCTGCGGCTGACCGAGGTTATCGTGAAGGCATCCCCGGATTGCATCCGGGCACGGAGGCTTGCAGCTAAGCCTTGGGCAGCGCCTCCAGCACCTGCCGATACAACCCCTGCAGGCGCTGGGCATCCTCTTCTTCCAATGTTTCTTGCTGCAGGCGGCGCGCGAAGACGTCCTCCACGCTCAGCTCGTCCAACGTTTCCCGTGCTTCGCTGGCCAGGCTGGCCATGGCATTGCCGCGCTCACGTCGGATGCGTAGCACCTCCACGGGATGCCCTTCGCACAGAGCGTTGATGCGGCTTTGCAGGTCGCTCAGGTAGTCGTCAGTGCTCACTTGCACTTCCAGCCATACGGGCCGCTCGGGCGTGCCCTGAGCAGCTACCTCGGCGATGGCGCCGGCCAGTTCCTTGAGCGAGCCGCGCAGGCTGGCCATGGGCTGGAACACCGGCACGGGTAGTGGCGTGATCGATTGCAAGGTGGCGCCTTCGAACGTCAGCAACAGGACTTCCTTCTGCTGACGTGCCTCGTCGAAGGACAGGGCAATCGGCGAGCCGCTGTAGCGGATATGCTCCAGTCCGCCGACCTTCTGCGGACGGTGGATATGGCCAAGGGCGATGTAGTCCGCGGGAGGGAAGGCGCTGGTGGGGAAGGCCTCCAGGCTGCCGACGTAGATCTCGCGCACCGACTCACTGGCGCTGGCGCCAACCGTGGTGAGGTGACCGGTGGCGATGATCGGTAGCGTCAGGCCCAGCTCGTCACGCTTGCTCGCCGCCAGCTCGTACAGTGCCCGGTAATGCTCGGCGATGGCTTGCTGCAACGACTGCTGTTTGTCCTGCGCGCTCTGCCCCGCCTGGCTGGCGAGTACGTCGCGCGGGCGAATGAAGGGAATGGCACAGAGAACGACGCCCGGCTGGCCAGTACGATCATTGAGCACCAGTACCTGTTCGGCCAGATCGACGCCCACGCTCGGCACCACCTGGGTACCCAGTTGCGCCAGCAGGCTGCGGCTTTCACCGAGCATGGCAGGCGAGTCATGGTTGCCGCCCAGTACGACCAGGGCGCAGCCGGCGTCGCGCAGCTCCACTACCAGCCGGTAGTACTGCTCGCGGGCGTAACTGGGCGGTGCGCCGGTGTCGAACACGTCGCCGGCGATCAGCAGCACGTCCACGTCGTGCACACGCACCTGCTCCAGCAACCAGGCGCAAAAGGCCTGGTGCTCGGACTGACGGGTCTTGCCCATGAAATGCTGGCCCAGATGCCAGTCGGAGGTGTGCAGAATGCGCATGCGAAAACGACCAAAGCGAAAAACCCGCCTACAGTGCCTGCGCACCCGCAGGCTGGCAATGCCGCCGTAACGGATCGGTCGATCACATCCGGTTACACAGCCGCAGGCGCTGCGGTTAGTGGCCTGAAGGGCGTTCTTGCCCGATCCTGCTGCACATCGGTACGAACCTAGGCCCCGCTCACCAGTCGGAAAAAAAATCGCCACCCGTGAGGAGATTTTCCCGATGAGCGCTCTATCCGTTCGTAGCTTCGCCTCCTTCACCATCCCCGTCGGCTTGTTGGCCGGTCTGTTGGTTGGCCCCGCGCAGGCCCAACCGCCCAGACTCGACGTCCCTTATGTGCCCACGCCGGAGCCTGTGGTGGCGCATATGCTCCAGCTGGCCGAAATCGGCCCGGACGACTATGTCATCGACCTGGGCTCGGGCGATGGCCGCATCGCCATCTCCGCCGTGCAGGATCACGGTGCCAGAGCGGCCTACGGCATCGACCTGGACCCTGAACGCATCAGCGAGGCGCAGGAGAACGCCGAACGCGAGGGCGTGGCGGACAAGGTCACGTTTGAGCAGGGTGACCTGTTCCAGAAGGATATTTCCGAGGCCGACGTGCTGACCATGTACCTGCTCTCCACGGTCAACATGCGCCTGCGTCCGGTGATTCTCGACACCCTCAAGCCCGGTACTCGGGTAGTGTCGCACGCCTTCAACCTCGGCGACTGGGAGCCTGATCAGAGCGATGTGATCAATGGCAGTTCGGTGTTTCTGTGGATCGTGCCAGCCAAGGTCGCGGGTCAGTGGACTCTCGAGCTCGATGGCCGGAATCATCAGGTCGAACTCGATCAGCGCTTCCAGAAGGTGGTTGGCAAGGTCGACGGCCAGCCCGACGTGCTCAGCGGCCAGTTGAAAGGCAACGAGCTGCGCTTCACCTTCGACGACAGGCTGTATGTCGGCCAGCTCAACGGTGACCGTATCGAGGCGGTGCCGGCCGATGGTGCACAGCAGGGTTGGGTCGCGCGCAGGAGCTAAGCCATGACATCGCTAGGGTCCTCGCAGCGCGCCGGGCTGTCGGTGATTGATGCCGTTGCCATGCTGGTCGGCGTGGTGATCGGTGTCGGCATTTTCGGCCTGCCGCCGCTGGTGGCGCAGCATGCCAGCAGCGCCGAGCTGTATCTGGCCCTGTGGCTGGTCGGCGGTCTGGTGATGCTGATCGGTGCGCTGTGTTACGGCGAGCTGGGTGCGGCACATCCGGACCAGGGCGGCGAATACCATTATCTGAGCCTGGCCTGGGGTCCGCAGGTCGGCCTGCTGTTCGCCTGGGCGCGCGGTATGGTGATCCAGACCGGCGCCATCGCCGTGGTCGCGTTCATCTATGGTGACTACGCCCAGCGCCTGCTACCGCTCGGAGACTATGGCAGTGCCTGGCATGCCGCCCTGGTGGTAGTGGCGCTGACCCTGCTCAATGCGCTGGGCACGCGTGAATCGCGACGCGCCCAGCTGTTCTTCACCAGCGTGACGGTGCTGGCCCTGCTGCTGGTGGTGCTGGCCGGCCTGGTGCTGGCCGAACCGCAACCGAGCACCGTCAGTGCGGCACCTGCCGGCGGCAACCTGGCGGCGATGCTGGGCATGGGCATGGTCTTCGTGCTGCTCACCTATGGCGGCTGGAACGAGGCGGCCTACCTGTCCGGTGAGTTGCGCAACCCGGCGCGCAACATGAGTCGCGTGCTGCTGATCGGCACGGCATTGGTGACAGCCATCTACCTGCTGGCGAACCTGGTCTTTCTCAATATCTTCGGCCTCGACGGCCTGCGCCAGAGCGATGCCGTGGCGGCGGACCTGATGAACATAGTCGCCGGGCCATGGGCCGAGGCCATGCTGGCAGTGTTCGTCTGCCTGACCGCACTAAGTACCTTGAACGCCACGCTGTTCACCGGTGCGCGGGTCTACTACGCGCTGGGCCGCGATGTGCCGCAACTGGCATTCATCGGTCGCTGGAACGAACGCGGCGCCACCCCGGTACGCGCCTTGCTGCTGCAGTGCGCACTTACCCTGCCGCTGATCCTGTTCGGCGCCCTGAGTGCGAACGGTGTACAAACCATGGTGGCCTACACCGCACCGGTGTTCTGGCTGTTCATGTTCCTCGTCGCGCTGGCGCTGATTCGCCTGCGCCAAAGGCGACCTTGGGTACGGCGGCCATTCAGCGTACCGCTGTATCCGCTGACGCCGATCCTGTTCGCCGCAACCTGCCTGGGCCTGTTGTATTCCAGCGCGCTGTATGCCGGCAGCGGCGCGTTGCTGGGTCTGCTGGTACTCGGTGCCGGCCTGCCGTTGCTGGCCCTGCAGCGCCCGCAAGCCGTCGAGCAGGGCGAACACGCCGAGTGAGCAGCACTACATTGCCCAGTCCTTGACCACCACATGGGTCTTGACCTTCTGCATGCCGGGGAACGCCTCGATGGCACCGCGCACCTCGCTCAGGCGCGTCATGCTCGGGGCTTCGATGAATACCAGCATGTCGGTTTCCCCACTGATGCCGCTGCAGTGACGCACCTCGGGCAGGGCGCGCATGCGCTCGACGTAGTCCTCACAGCGTCCGCCCTGATAGAAGAGTTCGAGAAAGGCCTTGACGCCCGCCTCGCCTGGCTCGGCCACCTGCGCGTGATAACCACGAATCACCCCGCTGCTCTCCAGATAGCGAATCCGCTCGCTGACCGCCGAACGTGACAGGTTGACCTCACGAGCGATCTGGCTGACGGAGGTGCGCGCATCGCTGCGCAGCAGAGTGAGGATCTGGCGATCGAACTTGTCCACGGGGCTTCTCGGGCGGCAATCGGATTGACGGTGAAAACCGCCATTTCGTCGGCAAAAGGCGACAGCCTGCAACTGGCCGGCGCCCTACCATGGCGGTATCTGGAAAATGATGAGCATACCCCATGAGTCGATTGAACAAGGAATTGGGCCTGCTGCAGGGCATCGCCCTGCTCAGCACCTCGCTGCTCGGCACCGGCATCTTCGTGGTGCCGGCGCTGGCAGCCACGGCAGCCGGCGAGGCGTCGCTGTGGGCATGGATGATCCTGATTGCCCTGGTGCTGCCGGTGGCGTTCACCTTCGCCCAGTTGGGCAAGCGCTTCCCTCACGCTGGCGGCGCGCCGCACCTGATCGGCCGCGCCTTCGGCCTGCGCATGGAGGGGGTCAGCGCCCTGCTGTTCCTTGCCGTGCTGCCGGTCGGTCTGCCCGCTGCGCTGCATATCGCCAGCGGTTTCTGGCTGGCGCTGTTCGATCTCGATCGCACCGACCTGTTGCTCATCGAACTGGCCACACTGGGCGCCATTCTCCTGCTTGGCCAGCGCCCACCGAAAGCATCGGGCATGCTGCAGGGGCTGATCGCCGTGGCCATCGTCGCCAGCGTGGCGCTGATCTGGTGGGTCGGTGATCTGCCGCGCGCCAGCCAACCGCTGCTGCCGGCGATGGACGGCCAGTGGCACCTGCTGCCAACGGCGCTGGGGGTAATGTTCTGGTGCTTCGTCGGCATCGAGGCCTTCACCCACCTGGGCGAGGAGTTCAAACACCCCGAGCGCGACTTCCCATTGGCGCTGCTGCTCGGCGTGCTGCTGGCCGGCCTGGTGTACTGGGCCTGCTCGGTGGCGGTGCTGAGCTTTGCCACTTACGGTGACGTGCACAGCGACACCACCGCCCTGCCCCGTCTGTTCGAGCAACTGCTGGGCGAGCGCGCCCGTGTCCTGGTAGCGGTGCTCGGTTACCTGGCCTGCTTCGCCTCGATGAACGTGTACATCCAGGGCTTCGCCCGGCTGATCTGGAGCCTGGCCGATGAAGGCCGTCTGCCGGCCAGGCTGGCCGTGCGCAACCGCCAGGGCGTACCCGGCAGAGCCTTGCTGCTGGTGGTGATCAGCTGCGCGCTGTGCACCATGCTCTCGGCCACCTTGAACCTGTCGGTGGACGATTTGATCCGCTACGCCAACGGCAACTTCGTGTTGATCTACCTGCTGAGCATGGCCGCTGGCTGGGTGCTGCTCAGTGGCATCTGGCGCCTGCTGGCCGGGCTCAGTGGGCTGCTCTGTGCAGCGGTACTGGCGATGCTTGGCAGTGATGCGCTGTATGCCTTGGGGCTGCTCGCCGCCCTGCTGCTGTTCAGTCATCTGCGTGCAAGGCACAAGGCGCTGGCGTAATCGATCCACCGCGAACCTGATGGTGGATGAAAGAGTGTCTTCCACCCTCCAGGGTGACCGTGAGGCGCATGGGGTTCTATCCTTACCCTGAACTCGCTGAAAGGAAACCCCATGCGCCGCGTACTCAATGACCTGAAAATCATGATCCTGGCCAACCTGTGGATAGTCCCGGTGGTGGCTGGTCTGGTCTGGGCACTGTTCCAGTTCGTCGCGCCGCCACCACCGATGAGCGCCAGCATGGCCACCGGCGCCCAAGGGGGCGCCTACCAGCAGTTCGCCGAACGCCTGAAGGAAGAACTGGCCAAGGAAGGTTTCGAGCTGAATCTGGTACCAACCTCGGGCTCGCGCGACAACCTGCAACGCCTGCTGGCCAACGATCCGCAAGTGGAGATCGCCCTGGTGCAGAGCGGCCTGGAGCGCCAGCTGACAGCCGAGGAGCAGCGTCAGCTGGAAAGCCTGGGGGCGATCTATCAGGAACCGCTGTGGCTGTTCTTTCGACGTGACGTGGAGCTGGATCGCATTGCCGACCTGCTGCCACTGCGCCTCGGTCTGGGCGGCGAAGGCAGTGGCACCCGCGCCGCCAGTGACGCCATTCTCGGCGCCAATGCCATCGAGCCGGAACAATATCCCGAAAGCTGGCAGAGCATCGGGGGTGGCAAAGCTGCCCGCGCGTTGATGGCCGGCGAACTGGATGCAGCGTTCTTCGTCGGCCCGGCAGAAAACTCACTGGTGCAGCAACTGGCGGCCAACCCGGACATCACCCTGGCACACTTTCGTCGCGCAGCCGCCTACGAGGCGCGCCTGCCGTTCTTCAATCAGGTGAAGGTCGGTGAAGGCCTGCTGGATCTGGCCAGCAACGCACCGGACCGCGACATCGTCACCCTGTCTCCGGTCGCCACCCTGGTGGTCAACGACGACTTCAACCCTGGCCTGGTACCGCTGTTTCTCGAGGCCAGCCGTGAAGTGATGCGGGGCGGTACCCTGCTCGATACCGCAGGCACCTTTCCCAGCGCCGAGCCGCGCACCTTCGAGCTGCACAAGGATGCCGGGCATTACTACGACAAAGGCCTGCCGATCCTGCAGCGCTACCTGCCGTTTCGCATCGCCTCGCTGGCCGACCGCTACATCATCCTGCTGATCCCCCTGATCGTGGTGATGATTCCGCTGTTCAAGGCTGTCGGCCCGATCTACCAGTGGCGCATTCGCGCGCGCATCTACCGCTGGTACAAGTACCTGCGCGAGATCGACCGCAAGCTGCACGCAGGTTCCTTACCCGACGAACTGGACAGCGAGATCGAACGCCTGGAGCAGATGGAAGACGAGCTGGCGGCCGTGGATGTGCCGCTGTCGTACTCCAACGAGTTGTACGAACTGCACATGCATGTGCGCTACGTGATCGAACGCTTGCGCGTACTGCAGCGGCGCCGGCAGGCGTAGGGTGGATCACGCTTCATCGTTCCACCACGGCAGTGGATGTACCCTCCTATAGCTTGCGCAAGCACTGTGGGAGGGGCTTTAGCCGCGACTTGCCACATGACGTCCACACCATTCACAGATGTATCCGCACCAGAATCCATCACCCGCTTCGGGTAAACTGCGCCCCTGTTTGAATTTGCCCACGAGACCGCCATGCCGATCCGCCACTGCATCGTCCACCTGATCGACAAGAAGCCCGACGGCAGCCCCGCCGTGCTGCACGCTCGCGAGAGCGAGCTGGCCACGTCGCAAGCCATGGAGAACCTGCTGGCCGACCTCAACGAGAGCTACAACGCCAAGCAGGGCAAGGCCTGGGGTCTGTTCCACGAAGAATCCGGCGCCTACCCGTTCAGCGGCTGGCTCAAGGCCTATCTCGACGGTGAGCAGGATTTCACCGCCTTCAGCCGTCAGGCCGTCGAACACCTGCAAAAGCTGATGGAAGAATCCAACCTCTCCACCGGCGGCCACGTGCTCTTGGCCCACTACCAGCAGGGCATGACCGACTACCTGGCCATCGCCCTGCTGCACCACAGTGAAGGCGTGGCGGTGACCGACGCGCTGGACGTGACCCCGGCCAAGCACCTGGATCTGGGCCAGCTGCACCTGGCCGCGCGCATCAACATCAGCGAGTGGCAGAACAACAAGCAGTCCAAGCAGTACATCTCCTTCATCAAGGGCAAGAACGGCAAGAAGGTCTCGGACTACTTCCGCGACTTCATCGGCTGCCAGGAAGGCGTCGACGGCCCGGGCGAGACTCGCACCCTGCTCAAGGCCTTCAGCGATTACGTGGAAAGCGAGGATCTGCCCGAAGAGCAGGCCCGCGAGAAGACCAAGACCCTGGTCGGCTACGCCACCGGCCAGGCCAAGATGGGCGAGCCGATCACCCTGGAAGAACTCTCCGGACTGATCGATGAAGAGCGCCCCAAGGCCTTCTATGAGCACATCCGCAACAAGGATTACGGCATGGCCCCGGAATTTCCGGCGGACAAACGTACCCTCAGCCAATTCCAGCGCTTCACCGGCCGCGCCGAAGGCCTGTCGATCAGCTTCGAGGCGCATCTGCTGGGTTCGAAGATCGAGTACGACGAAGGCCGCGACATGCTGATCATTCGCCAGTTGCCGACCCAGTTGAAGGATCAGCTCAAGCGTCGTCAGGATTGATGCATTTGTAGGGTGGCCCGGGCGGCGATCCGCTTTAGCCCACCAAAACGGTCCTGACCCATCTGCTCTATTTCGGTGGGCTAAAGCCCACCCTACGAAAACTAAAACGGATCGCCGCCCCGCCCACCCTACGAGCCACGGGCTGACATGGCGGTACGACCCGGTGCGATTTACCCTGAGATGACCGCGCTATCACACAAGGATGCGAAACCATGAAGACGATTGTGCTGCTGCTCGCCGCCCTGGCTCTGTGGCAGAACTGGGACAAGATCGACCGCTGGCTCAACCCACCGCAGGCCGGTAACGCCAGCGGCGAGATCGTGCTCTACGCCACGAAATGGTGCGGCTACTGCGCCAAGACGCGCGAGCTGTTCGCCGAGGATGGCGTCGCCTACCGCGAAGTGGATATCGAAAAGGACAGCGCCGGCCGCGCCCGGTACCAGGCACTCGGCGGCCGCGGCGTGCCGGTGATCGACCTGCGCGGGCAAGTCATTCACGGTTACGACGTGCGCGCCATCCGCGCCGCCTACTGACAGACGGCGCGAGAGGCCTCAACGTGCCTCGATACGGAACCCCAGGCGCGGGAAGTGCACATGCACGACGCCGGCACGCTCATCCTCACGCCGCAGAATCAGCTCGTCGCGCCCGGCATGCAGCAACTCGCCCTGCACCGGGTCGACACCATAGTCCACCGCGGCGATGCTCACCGCCTGGCCAGCTTTGAAACCATTGGGGTCGACGAAATCCTCGTGCGGCAGCGCTGCCGGAGTCGCTTCACGCGCCACCGCGATCGCCTGTTCGCTGCTCATCTCGCTCAACGAGCCATGGCCGAAGCCGAGCACACGGCCAAGCCAGGCAGCGACTTCCGGGTAATCGTCGACCAGCGGCGAGGTAACCGGCGTGCCGCGCAGGAACCACAAACAATGAGCCACGGAAAAATCGGCGAGCGATGGTTCACCGAAGAGGAAATCGCCCTGCTCGCGCTGCAACTGGCGCTGCAATGTGCCCATCAGTGCCGGCCAATTGTGCTTGGCCTGCTCCAGTGGCAGCCGAGTCGCCGTACCACCGGAAAACAGCGCGCCACGGTCGGCTGCAAAGGCCTTGGCGAACTCCGGCGGCACCTTGGCGAAGCGCAGCGCCATCGACTCGGGTTGGAACACCAGCGCCACGGCATGCTGGAACAAGACCGAGTCGGCCCACTGCGCCAGCAGGCTGACATTGAACTCCTGACCTTCGGGCAGCAGCGCCGGGGTTGCCTTCTCGGCTTCCAGGCGGCGAGCGATCAGCGCGGTATCGCAGTAGATGTCGGCGCCAACCTGGAGCACCGGGGTCTTGCGGTAGCCGCCGGTCAGCGCGGTGAGATCGGGCTTGGGCATCAGTGGCGGGATCATCACCGAACGCCAGGACAGTTGCTTGAAGCCCAGCATCAGGCGGGCCTTCTCGGCAAACGGCGAGGTCGGGTAGTGATGAAGGATCAACTCATGCATGGCGCGCTCCGCGTCGGCTCAAAAGTCCTCAGCTTACCCGCGCGACACCTGCACGCAACCGCCTGAGGCTGATGAAATGCCATCAACGGCCAGAATGAGCGCTTCTTTGGCGCTTTTGCTCAGGCGCTTGATCGCCCGTTCACGGCGCAACGCATCACCCTTGCCGGCACAGGCTTCGACATAGGCCAGCGCCAGCGCCGGGCTGGTATGGAAGAATCGGGCACCCTTGCCGCTCTGGTGCTGGGCGAAACGCCGCTGCGGGTCATCGCTGATGCCGCAATACAGCGCGCCATTGGCGGCGCGCACCAGATAGACGAACCAGGCCTTTTCGACTGCTGCATTCATCCGCGCGCGGGAAACCACTCACGCGCCGAGCGCCACAGGCACATGCCGACGAAGTAGGCCGAAGCCAACCACCAGAGCGCCAGCAGCCAGAACTGATTGACCGGGTACTGCAGGATCAACAGCGCGCTGGAGAGCATCCAGACGAAGGTCACCAGGATGTTCAGCGGCATGAACTGACGCACGCGGAACGGGTGCAGGAACTTCATCTTGGTCAGGGTCAGACCGGCCAGCAGGACGATAATGGCCAGGGTGATCCAGGGGTGCACGTCGAGGATGTAGAAATACAACACGACCACGTTCCACGCCGCCGGGAAGCCGACGAAGTAGTTGTCCTTGCTCTTCATGTTCAGGTTGCAGAAGCAGAACAGCGAAGACAGCAGAATAAGGCCCACGGCGAACAGCGGCGTGTAATCCGGCAGGGGGATGAAGCGGTAAAGAAAGATGGCGGGGATGAATACGTAGGTCAGGTAATCGATCACCAGGTCGAGGGTCGAGCCGTCGAAATGCGGCAGTACACCCTTGACGTCATAGCGGCGCGCCAGCGAGCCGTCCAGACCGTCGACCAGCAGCGCCAGGCCGAGCCACAACAGGCATTGCGTGGGTTGGCCGTCGAGTACGGCCAGCAATGCCAGCAGGGCGAGGATCACGCCACTGGCGGTAACAGCATGGACCCCCCAGGCTTTGGCCTGTTTTACGGCAACGATCAATTCGGTCACGGCAGGTCTCGATTGGCAGTGGAGGTGCGGCACCCGGTGTGCGCACTCTTTATTGAAGGCTAAGACCGGCTAGCCTACCACTGCGTTCCTTCGCTCGCCTCAGCGCGTGCCACGAAACTGGGCCAGCCCGCGTGCCGCCTGTCGACGAATGGCAGCCTGAACCGGTGGCGCCCACCCCAGCAGAAGCCCTTTGCCACCTAGCGCCTGACGTGCCCAGCGCCAGAGATCGAAGTGATCGCGATGCTCGACGATGAGCCCGTCGCGAAACACGAAGCGCGCCTGAATATGGTTGACCACCTGACGACCGGTGGCGCTGAAACGGTAGCTGGCGACCCAGCGCGCGCTGCCGGCATGATCGTCAGCGTGCACCGAGTCGAAGGTCAGCGAGAAGTCTTCGGCGCGGCTGCACAGCATGCGCCACATATCGCCCGCCTCCGCGCCCTGCAGGTCGACGAAGACCGGATCGGAGAAACGCACGTCCTCGGCGTAACAGCAGGCCATGGTCTCGGCATCGAGCTTCTGGAAAGCGCTGTAGAAACGCTGGATCAACTCGGCGTTGGCATGGCTCATGGTTCGCTCCTGCGTATTTGTTGGTGATGACGGCGGTGCGCTTGGCGCGCCCTACGGCTCGATGGTGAATGCAGCCTAGTCTGGGCGCAGGCGGATGATGTGGCGATTGGCTATAAAGACAACTTTGTGTCAATAATCGCCAATCCAATTCAGGTCACTGTCATGCTGCGCATTGCCTTGTACGTCTGCCCGCAAACCATCTGCTCCAGCCTGAGCATGGCGCAGGATGCCTTCAGCCTGGCCAATCGCCTGGCCGGCGCGCCCACTTTTCAGTTGCAACGTTTCAGCCTCGATGGCCAGCCCGTGCAGTTGGAGTTCGCGCAGATTCAGGTCGATGGCGGGCTTGAGCTGGCCGAGCAGGCCAACCTGCTGATCGTTCCCGCCACCGGCAGCGCCATCACCCGCACGCTGGAGAGCAACGCCAAGCTGCTGCCCTGGCTGGCCCGACGCGAGCAGCAGCAACTGGCGAGCCTGTGCAGCAGCGCCTTCCTGCTGGCGGCTGCCGGCCTGCTCGATGGGCGCCAGGCGACCACCCACTGGGCATTGGCCGATTCGTTTTCCCGCCTATTCCCCCGAGTGAACCTGCGCAGTGACCTGCTGCTGACCGAGGACGGCCCTTTGTTCTGCTCCGGTGGTGCTCAGGCCGGGCTCGACCTGTGCCTGCACCTGATTGCCCTGCATGCCGGCGAATGGCTGGCGCAACAGGTGGCCAGCGCCATGGTGATCGAGCGTCAGCGCGGGACGCAGACGCGTTTCGCCCCGCTGCTGCCCAGCAGCGAGGACAAGTCCCTTGCCCCACTGCTGGCCTGGCTACGCGAACATCACGCCGAGACAATCGACCTCAATCGTTTGGCACAACAAGCCCATTGCTCGGCGCGTACCCTGCTACGCCGTTTCAAACAGGCCACCGGGCTGACCCCGGGCGATTACCTGCAGCGCCTGCGTATCAGTCTGGCGCAGCAGGCACTGGCCGATTCGGCGCAGTCACTGGAGCAGGTCGCCAGTCAGGTCGGGTTCGCCGACCGCGCCACCTTCGCCAAGCGCTTCAAGCAGTTATGCGGAGAAACGCCGGGCGCCTTCCGCAAACGCATGCGGCGCCACTAGGCACTCAAGGTGTCCGATGGCTGATGCCAATCAAAACGGCTTTTCGTAGGAGCCCCGCCTCGGGGCGAAGCTTTCGAATGCACGCCGCCCAGATTCGCGGCGGGGCGCCGCTCCTACAAATTGTTGGCATGGTCGCCTGATCGAGTGGCCTCAGCAACAAACCAAGGAAGTCCGATGGCTGATGCCAATCAAAACGGCTTTTCGTAGGAGCCCCGCCTCGGGGCGAAGCTTTCGAATGCACGCCGCCCCGGTTCGCGGCGGGGCGCCGCTCCTACAGATTGGTGGCATAGCCGCCAGAGGGAGCGGCACCAGCAACGAAAAAGGGAGCCCGAAGGCTCCCTGATCCATGGCGCAATGCCGGCTCAGTGCAGGATCTGACTGAGGAACAGCTTGGTGCGCTCGTTCTGCGGGTTGGTGAAGAAGGCGTTCGGCTCGGCCTCCTCGACGATCTCGCCCTTGTCCATGAAGATCACGCGGTTGGCCACGGTACGGGCAAAACCCATCTCGTGGGTCACGCAGAGCATGGTCATGCCGTCTTCAGCCAGACCGATCATGGTGTCGAGCACCTCTTTCACCATCTCCGGGTCGAGGGCCGAGGTCGGCTCGTCGAACAGCATGATCTTCGGCTTCATGCACAGCGCGCGGGCAATCGCCACACGCTGCTGCTGACCGCCGGAGAGCTGGCCCGGAAACTTGTTGGCCTGCTCGGGGATACGCACGCGCTCGAGAAAATGCATGGCAATTTCCTCGGCCTGACGCTTGGGCATCTTGCGTACCCACATCGGCGCCAGTGTGCAGTTCTGCAGCACGGTCAGGTGCGGGAACAGGTTGAAGTGCTGGAACACCATACCCACTTCACGGCGAATCGCTTCGATGTGCTTGAGGTCGCTGGTCAATTCGGTGCCATCGACCACGATGCGCCCCTGCTGGTGTTCTTCCAGGCGGTTGATGCAACGAATGGTGGTGGACTTGCCCGAACCGGACGGCCCGCAGAGCACGATGCGCTCGCCCTGCTGCACGCTCAGGTTGATGTCCTTGAGCACATGGAACTGGCCGTACCACTTGTTCACACCCTGCAGCAGGATCATCGGCTCGGCGCTGGGTTGTTTGATTGCTTCACTCATGACTCACTCCTAACGCTTGTGGCCGGTATCCAGCTTCCGCTCGAGATGCAGCGAATAGCGGGACATGCCGAAACAGAAAATCCAGAAGACCAACGCGGCGAACACATAACCTTCGGTAGCCATACCCAGCCATGCCGGGTCGGTGGTCGCCTGCTTGATGCTGTTGAGCAGATCGAACAGGCCGATGATGATCACCAGACTGGTGTCCTTGAACAGGGCGATGAAGACGTTGACGATGCCCGGAATCACCAGCTTCAGCGCCTGCGGCAGGATCACCAGGCCCATCATCCGCCAGTAGCCCAGGCCCATGGCCGCGGCCGCCTCGTACTGCCCTTTGGGAATGGCCTGCAGACCACCGCGCACCACTTCGGCGATATAGGCAGACTGGAACAGGATCACCCCGATCAGCGCACGCATCAGCTTGTCGAAATGCATGCCTTCGGGCAGGAACAACGGCAGCATCACCGAGGACATGAACAGCACGGTGATCAACGGCACACCGCGCCAGAACTCGATGAAGGTGACGCAGATGACCTTGATCGCCGGCAGGTTGGAACGTCGCCCCAGTGCCAGCAGGATACCCAGCGGCAAGGCACCGGTGATGCCCACGGAGGCGATCACCAGGGTCAGCATCAGGCCGCCCCACTGGCTGGTGGATACCACGCTCAGGCCGAATACCCCGCCGTGCAGCAGGCACCAGGCGATCACCGGATAGATCACCAGGAAGCCCAGGCCGTAGAACGCCTTGCGCGGCATCTGCGGCACGAACAGCGGCGCCGCGCCGACGATTGCCAGCCACAGCGTGGCGTCCACGCGCCAGCGCAGTTCACTGGGGTAGAAGCCGTACATGAACTGACCGAAACGCTGTTGGATGAACACCCAGCACGCGCCTTCCTTGGTGCAGTCGGCACGGGTGCTGCCCACCCAGTTGGCATCGATGATCGCCCACTGCAGCAGCGGTGGTACCACCAGCCAGATCAGATAAAGCGCGAAGATGGTCAACAGGCTGTTGAACCAGTTGGAAAACAGGTTGGCCTTGAGCCAGCCCACTGCACCGACGCTCAGGCGTGGCGGCGGCAGGTCCGGTTTGAATGTGTGAGTCTGCATGGCTGCTCCTTACCGCTCAGTCAGCGCGATGCGCTTGTTGTACCAGTTCATCAGCAGGGAAATGCTGATACTGATGGCCAGATACACGCTCATGGTGATGGCGATCACCTCGATGGCCTGGCCGGTCTGGTTGAGCACGGTGCCGGCGAACAGCGAAACCATGTCCGGGTAACCGATACCGGCGGCCAGGGACGAGTTCTTCGCCAGGTTGAGGTACTGACTGGTCAGTGGCGGAATGATCACGCGCAGTGCCTGCGGGATGATCACCAGACGCAGGGTGACGCCCGGACGCAACCCAAGCGAGCGCGCCGCTTCGGTCTGACCATGGCTGACCGCCATGATCCCGGAGCGAACGTTCTCGGCGATGAAAGCCGCGGTGTAGATGGTCAGCGCCAGGGTCAACGCCATCAGCTCGGGGATCATCACCCAGCCGCCACGGAAGTTGAAACCAGTCAACTCCGGCACGCTCCACACCAGCGGGTTACCGCCGATCAGCACGGTGAGGCCAGGGATGACGACGATCAGCGCCAGCGAGGTCCACAACAGCGGGAAGATCTGACCAGTGGCCTCGCGGCGCTTCTTGGCCCAGCGTCCCAAGGCGATGATGCCGACGATGGTCGCCAGTACTACCACCGCGAACAGGCCAAAACTCTCCGAAGGGCCAGGCGCCGGCATGTACAGACCGCGACTGTTGAGGAAGAAGATTTCACCCACATCCAGGCTCTGCCGAGGACCAGGCAGGGCAAGAAATACCGCGAAATACCAGAAGAGGATCTGCAGCAACGGCGGAATGTTGCGGAAAATCTCGATGTAAACGGTGGCCAACTTGCTGATCAGCCAGTTGGGCGATAGCCGCGCCACACCCAGCAGGAAACCAAGGATGGAGGCCAGCACGATACCGATAAAAGACACCAGCAGGGTATTGAGCAAGCCGACCAGAAACACACGGGCGTAGCTGTCGCTTTCCGTGTACTCGATCAGGTGCTGGGCGATACCGAAACCGGCGCTGTTATTGAGAAAAGCGAAGCCGGAAATGATCCCGCGCTTCTCCAGGTTAGCCTGGGTGTTCTGGAAGAGAAACCAGCCGAGCGCCACAACGGCGATAACGGCAATGATCTGGAAAGCCCAAGCACGCACCTGCGGATCGTTCAGAAGCGATCCTCGCGGGCGCGGGGCATTAGCAGTCGTGTGCATGACAACCCTCACGGAAGCCCCGGCCGCACGCAAGCCGGCCGGAGTTCACTTAATCGGAAACGACAGCGGCAGGCCTCAGGCCTGCCGCTGTGGACGGTCAACGCACCGGCGGTGCGTACTGCAGACCACCCTTGTTCCACAGGGCGTTGAGACCACGCTCGATCTTCAGCTCGCTGCCGGCACCGACGTTACGGTCGAAGGACTCACCGTAGTTACCGACTTGCTTGACGATCTGTACTGCCCAGTCTTTCGGCAGCTTGAGGTCTTTGCCGAACTCACCTTCAGTACCCAGCAGACGTGCTACGTCCGGGTTCTTGGTGTCTTTGGCAGTGGCTTCGACGTTGGCCGAGGTCACACCCAGCTCTTCGGCGTTGACCATGGCGAACAGGGTCCAGCGCACGATGTCGAACCACTCTTCGTCACCCTGGCGCACGACCGGTCCCAGAGGCTCCTTGGAGATGACTTCCGGCAGCACGACATAGTCGTCCGGGTTGGCCAGTTTGATGCGCTGTGCGTACAGCTGCGACTGGTCGGAGGTCAGCACGTCGCAACGGCCGGCTTCGACCGACTTGGCGCTCTCGTCGGAGGTATCGTAGGTGATGGGGGTGTACTTCATGCCGTTGGCACGGAAGTAGTCGGAGAGGTTCAGCTCGGTGGTGGTACCGGCCTGGATGCAGACGGTAGCCCCGTCCAGTTCCTTGGCGCTGGAAACGCCCAGCTTCTTGTTCACCAAAAAGCCCTGGCCGTCGTAGTAGTTGGTGCCAGTGAAGTTCAGACCCAGTGCGGCGTCGCGCGAGCTGGTCCAGGTGGTGTTACGGGACAGGATGTCGACTTCGCCGGATTGCAGCGCGGTGAAGCGCTCCTTGGCGGTCAGCGGGCTGTACTTGACCTTGGTCGCGTCGCCGAAAACCGCGGCTGCAACAGCGCGGCAGACGTCAACGTCGAGACCCAGGTAGTTGCCTTTTTCATCGGCGTAGGAGAAGCCAGGCAGACCGTCGCTGATACCGCACTGCACGAAGCCTTTCTTCTGCACTGCATCCAGGGTGGCGCCTGCCTGAGCAAAGCCACTGACACCGAGCACAGCTGCGGTGGTCAGCACAGCCAGGGTGGATTTCACCATCTTCATCAAAAACCTCCAGTTGCTCTTGTTGTGTTGGAGTCTCCGTCCGCCTTCCCCACCCTTTTGAGGCACGCGATCCGCTGGCAGCAACGGTATCGACGAGAAGTTCGAACGTCAGGCGGGAGTCTAGTCGGCTTTACCCTCTGCTGGCCAACTGCTCCCACCCTGCCCATTGGTTGAACGGGCCAGAGACGGATCGTCATCCGTCTGAGCGATTGATCGCCCCGACGGTCTATTAGGAACCCCACACAGCAGATTCCTGCCTGTTGAGCGGTGCGCAGTGGCACAGTGTTACCGTTACCGCACCGCGTCGTCAGTTCAAATGAGCCATAGCAAGCCCCGTACCAGCACATGGCAAATTGCCGGATATACGGGGGTCAAGGGCAAAACTTTCACCCGTGCGACAACTTATTCACAGATTAGCCAAGCCTTGAGCAGGGCGCCGCCCCAAATTAAGGCGCCCGCACCACACTGGAGCTACCAATGACCGCACCCATGATTTTGCAGCCCCCACAATCCGCCGATGCCAGCGTGATCTGGCTGCATGGGCTGGGGGCTGACCGCTACGATTTCCTGCCGGTCGCCGAGATGCTGCAGGAACGCCTGCCCAGCACACGCTTCATCCTGCCGCAGGCGCCAACCCGCCCGGTGACCATCAACGGCGGCTGGAGCATGCCGAGCTGGTACGACATCCTCGCCATGAGTCCGGCACGGGCCATCGACCAGGCACAACTGGAAGAGTCCGCCGACCAGGTGATCGCCCTGATCGAAGCCGAGCGCGAAAGCGCCATCGCCCCTGAACGCATCGTCCTGGCAGGCTTTTCCCAAGGTGGCGCGGTGGTGCTGCACACTGCCTTTATGCGCTATCCACAGCCCCTCGGCGGGGTGCTGGCACTCTCGACCTACGCACCGACTTTCAGCGATGACATGCCGCTGGCGGATACAAAAAGACAACTGCCGGTGCTTTGTTTGCATGGCAGATTCGACGACGTGGTGACACCCGACATGGGACGCGCCGCGTACGACCGCCTGCACGCCTGTGGGGTGCCGGTGCAATGGCGCGACTATCCAATGGCGCACGAGGTGCTGCCGGAAGAGATTCGCGATATCGCCGAATGGTTGAGCCAGCTGCTGGCCGACTGACCGAACCGAGAGATGCACAATAAATGAGCACAGCGCCCCTCATTCGCACCCTGCAGGATATCGAACAGATCGAGAGCACCCCGCTGAGTGATCGCGACCTGCCCAGCAGCACCTTCGAGCTGATTCGCCGCACGGCGCAGACCAGTCCCGAGGCAGCGGCGCTGTCGTTCATTCTCCAGGGCACAGGAGAGGAAACCCCGCTGCGCCTGAATTATGCCGAGCTGCTCGGCAAGATCACCCAGACCGCCAACGCCTTCCACCGCCTGGGCCTGCGTCCCGGCAAGGCGGTGTCCTTCCTGCTGCCCAACCTGCCGCAGACCCACTACACCATCTGGGGTGGCGAGGCCGCCGGCATCGTCAATGCGATCAACCCGCTACTCGATCCCGAGCACATCGCCGAGCTGATCCACGCGTCCAACTCCGAGCTGCTGGTGACCCTGGCGCCCTTCCCCGGCACCGAGCTGTGGGACAAAGTCGATGCCCTGCGCGATCAGTTGCCGGAGCTGAAAGCGATTCTCTGCGTGGACATGGCCAACCTGCTGCCCGAACCACAACGCAGCGCGCTCAAGGCCCAGCGCGGCCTGCTGCCGGAGGGCGTGCTGGATTTCGATGAAACCATCGCCGCCTGCCCCGCCGATCACCTGGAAAGCGGTCGTGTGATCACCGCCGACGACATCGCCAGCTACTTCCACACCGGCGGCACCACCGGTACGCCCAAGCTGGCGCCGCACAGCCACGGCAACGAAGTGGCGATGGCCTACAGCATGAATCTGGTCACCCGCTTCGGTGTCGGCGACGTGACGCTCTGCGGCCTGCCGCTGTTTCACGTCAACGGCGTGATCGTCACCGGGCTGACGGCTTTCATCGGCGGCGCAGAAGTGCTGCTGGCAACGCCGCAGGGCTACCGCAACACCACACTGATCAGCAATTTCTGGAAGGTGATCGCGCGCCACAAGGTCAGCTTCTTCAGCGGTGTTCCGACCATCTATGCCGGCCTGCTGCAGATTCCCAGCGAAGGCCATGACCTGTCCTCGCTGAAATACGCCCTGTGCGGCGCCGCACCCATGCCGGTGGAACTGATACGCCAGTTCGAGGCCAAGACCGGCCTGACCCTGCTCGAAGGCTATGGCCTGACCGAGGGCACCTGCGGCAGCTGCGCCAACCCACCTGCCGGCGAACGCCGCCCCGGCTCCATCGGCCTGCCCATGCCGTACTGCGAAGTGCGCATCAAGGTACTCGACGAGCAGGGAAGCTATCTCCGGGATGCAGCGCAGGATGAGATCGGCAACCTGTGCATCCGCGGTGCCACGGTATTCAAGGGCTATCTGCAGGCGAGCAAGAACGCCGGCATCTGGGTCGATGGCGACTGGTTCAACACCGGCGACCTCGGTCGCGTCGATGCTGACGGCTATATCTGGCTGACCGGGCGCAGCAAGGATCTGATCATCCGCGGCGGTCACAACATCGACCCGCAGATGATCGAGGAAGCCCTGCACAAACACCCCGCCGTGGCCATGGCCGCTGCCGTGGGCAAGCCAGACGAGAAAGCCGGCGAATTGCCGGTGGTCTACGTGCAGCTCAAGCCGGGCGCGCAGACCAGCGAAACCGAGCTGCTGGAACATGCCGCCGCACATATTCCCGAGCGCGCCGCGGTGCCCAAGGACGCCTGGATCATCGATGCAATCCCGCTCACGGCGGTGGGCAAGACCTTCAAACCAGCACTGCGTTTCGATGCCATCGCCAGGGTTTACCAGGCGGCTGTCGATGAGCTGCATCCGGATGTTCGGGTCGAAGTGCTGGGCGATGACAAGGCCGGTCAACTGGCCCACATCCACCTGCCGAATCAGGATCAGGCATTGGCTGCCAACATTGCCGAGCGTCTGTCCGGCTACGCGGTGGGCCATCGTATCCACTTCGCAGCGTGATCCAGAGCGCGCCAGGACGCGCGCCAGTTAACAGCTTCGCACTTTCGTGCAACCACTGGTCGGCAGAGCTTCAGGCAAGCATTGCCACGCCTGATGCCCAGGAATACTGTCGAATCCTATTCGTAGACACGACAGGGAGCGTTGGTGGTGCCCTCAGGCCTATTCGCCCGGCCAGGCCCGACGAGATCGCGATGAAACCGGCGCACTGGCAGGCAGACCTGCAGCAAATTCAACAGTTGCGACTATTTCATAATGTCGCCACCAGCAGCCTCGACCAGTTGCTGCGGGAATTTCGTGCCTGCGAGCTGGAAGCCGGCGAAGTACTGCTCTCCCCCTTCAATCGCAACCAGCACCTCTATCTGCTGATCGAGGGCCAACTGCGCGTCTACCTCGGGTCACTGGACAACCAGGCCGTCAGCACCCTCGAAGTCGGCGACTGTGCCGGTGAAATCAGTTTCATCGACAACGAACATCCCTCCGCCTACGTCGTGGCCGAGCGCCCCTCCATCGTCCTGCGCCTGCACCGAGAATCACTGGTGGCGTTGTTCCAGCAATCCCCACAGATGATGCAGAACCTGCTGGAGCTGCTCTGCGATCGCGTGCGCCAAGGCAACCGGCAGATTCTCGACAGTGAGCAGAACGCCAACGTCGACACCCTCACCGACTGCTTCAACCGGCGCTGGCTGGAACACGTGTTCGAGCGTGAGAGCACCCGCTGTGCCTTCAACGACGAACCCATGTCATTGCTGATGCTCGATGTCGACCACTTCAAGGCCTACAACGACCAGCACGGCCACCTGGCCGGCGATTACGCCCTGTGCCTGGTGGCGCATACCCTGAGCAGCCAGCTGAGGCCGAAGGACAGCCTGATACGTTTCGGTGGCGAGGAGTTCGTCATTCTCCTACCGGAGATCGCCGATGAGGCTGCACGCGGTATCGGTGAGCGCCTGCGTATCGGCCTGGAGCAGATCGCGTCCTTCTATTCGCCGGTTGGTGTGCTGCCCGGCGTCACCATCTCCATCGGCCTGGCGCAGATGCAGCAAAAGGACAGCCTGCAAAGCCTTATCGCGCGCGCCGATGCGGCGCTATACCAGGCCAAGCAACAGGGGCGTAACTGCCTCTGCGGCTGATAATTTGCGACATTGGTGCGCTAGGCATTGTGGGAGGGGCTTTAGCCGCGACCGAATCGCCGCTGAAGCGCCTCCCACAGAGCTGCCGCGCACCGCCGCCCCTTCCCTTGCTACAGTGCCGAGCATAACGACAAGCCTGGATGGCCACCCTTTATGCGAAAACTGCTGATCGCCCTGCTCCTGCTGGTTCCCCTCTCTGCCCTCGCCGTACTGGGCCTGCCCCAGGTACTCGACGCGCAAATGAACAGCGTGGCCAGCCCGCCCCCTTATCCGGCCAGCGCCAGCGCACAGAAGCTGCACCAGGGGCTGTTCGTCGCCGACCTGCACGACGACGCCCTGCTCTGGGAGCGCGACCTGCTCAAACGCTACGACTACGGTCACTCCGACCTGCCGCGCATGCTCGAAGGTCGCCTCGGCCTGCAGGTGTTCTCCACCGTGACCAAGACGCCACGCGGGCTGAACATGGAGAGCAACGCCGCCGACAGTGACAACATCACCCTGCTGGCCATGGCCCAGCGCTGGCCGCGGGAAACCTGGAACAGCCTGCTGCAGCGCGCCCTGTACCAGGCGCAGAAGCTGCAGGATGCGGCGCACGCCAGCGAAGGTCGCCTGGTGCTGATCCGCAGCCGCGCGGACCTGGCCCGTTTCATCGAGGCCTGGGACAAAGACCCGCAGCGTGTGGCAGGCCTGCTCGCCACCGAGGGCCTGCAGCCCATCGAGAACCAGCTGGAGAATGTAGATACGCTGTTTGATGCGGGCTTTCGTATCGCCGGCCTGACCCACTTCTTCGATAACGAAGTGGGCGGCTCGGCCCACGGCCTGGCAAAAGGCGGGCTGACGCCGCTGGGGCGCCAGGTGATCGCACGCCTGGAAGAAAAAGCCATGCTGGTGGACCTGGCTCACGCCTCGCGCCCGCTGATCGACGATGTGCTGGCCATGGCCACGCGCCCGGTGCTGGTCTCGCACACCGGGGTCGAGGGCACCTGCCCCGGCACGCGCAACCTCAGCGACAAGCACCTGCAGGCCATCGCGGCCACGGGCGGGGTGATCGGTATCGGCTACTGGAGCACCGCCGTGTGCGACACCTCGGTCGCGGCCATCATCAAAGCCATTCGTTATACGGCGGACAAGGTCGGCGTCGAGCACGTCGCCCTGGGCTCGGACTTCAATGGCACCGTGCATACACCATTCGACGTCACCGGCCTGGCGCAAATTACCGAGGGGCTGCAAACCGCCGGCTTCGACAATGACGCCATTGCCGCGATCATGGGCGGCAATGTACAGCGCCTGCTGCTGGCCAGCCTGCCGGAGAAATGAGGCGCTGGGCACACGCTCCTCTTGACAGACGCGAGCGAAGCACTTCGCCACGCCCGCGTCTTGCATTACACTGGCGGGCGTTCACTCCTTAACCAGTCGATGAGAAGCCCGTGCTCAAAGCACTCAAGAAAATGTTCGGCAAAGCCGAAGACGAGCAGCCACAACCAGCGCCGTCACCCGTAACAGCGCCCGCCCAGAGCGGTGACGCAGAGCACAAGCGTCCCCGCCAGAACAAGCCCGCCCGCACTGCCAGCGAGAGCGCAGGCGATAGCCCGGCGCAGCAACAGCCCCGCCCGCCCAAGGCCGACAAGCCACGCCGCGAGCGCCCAGCCAAGCCAGTAAGCACCTGGAAACTGGAAGATTTCGTGGTCGAGCCGGCCGAAGGTAAGACCCGTTTCCATGACTTCAAGCTCGCCCCCGAGCTGATGCATGCCATTCATGATCTGGGTTTCCCCTACTGCACGCCGATCCAGGCTGAGGTACTGGGCTACACCCTCAAGGGCCAGGACGCCATTGGCCGCGCCCAGACCGGTACCGGCAAGACCGCCGCGTTCCTCATCTCGATCATCACCCAGCTGCTGCAGACCCCGCCGCCGAAAGAGCGCTACATGGGCGAGCCACGCGCGCTGATCATCGCGCCAACCCGCGAACTGGTGGTGCAGATCGCCAAGGACGCTGCCGAGCTGACCAAGTACACCGGCCTGAATGTCATGCAGTTCGTCGGCGGCATGGACTTCGACAAGCAGCTCAAGCAACTGGAGTCGCGTTTCTGCGACATCCTCGTGGCCACCCCGGGTCGCCTGCTTGACTTCAACCAGCGCGGCGAAGTGCACCTGGACATGGTCGAGGTGATGGTGCTGGACGAAGCCGACCGCATGCTCGACATGGGCTTCATCCCGCAGGTGCGCCAGATCATCCGCCAGACGCCGATGAAAGGTGACCGCCAGACCCTGCTGTTCTCCGCCACCTTCACCGAAGACGTGATGAACCTGGCCAAGCAGTGGACGGTCAACCCCGCCATCGTCGAGATCGAGCCGGAGAACGTCGCAAGCGATACCGTCGAGCAGCATGTGTACGCCGTAGCCTCGGCTGACAAGTACAAACTGCTCTACAACCTGATCAGCCAGAACGACTGGACGCGGGTCATGGTCTTCGCCAACCGCAAGGACGAAGTACGGCGCATCGAAGAGCGCCTGACTCGCGACGGCATCAGCGCCGTGCAGATGTCCGGCGACATTCCCCAGCACAAGCGTATCCGCGCCCTGGAAGGCTTCCGCGAAGGCAAGATCCGCGTCATGGTCGCCACCGACGTCGCCGGTCGTGGCATCCACGTCGATGCCATCAGCCACGTGATCAACTTCACCCTGCCGGAAGACCCGGACGACTACGTGCACCGCATCGGTCGTACCGGCCGCGCCGGCACCAGCGGCACCTCGATCAGCTTCGCCGGCGAAGACGATGCCTTCGCCCTGCCGCCGATCGAGGCGCTGATCGGCCGCAAGATCCAGTGCGAAATGCCGCCGGACGAACTGCTCAAGCCGGTGCCGCGCAAGCACTGAGCCCGCGCAGGTCGAACCAAGGCGAAGCCGCGAGGCTTCGCCTTTTTCATGCCTGAGCGTCAGTCACCCAAACCCAGCGCCCTGGCCACCCCTGCCCCATAAGCGGGATCAGCCTTGCTGCAATTGGCGATATGGCGCCGTTTGATCTCAGCGGATGCGTCGCCCGTCGAGCTGCGGGGTGTCGTCGAAATCAGGGTGCGAGGTCAGCGCCAGGGCAAGAATGCCCGACTCCTGCTCGAATCCCACCGAGCCGCTGTCCAGACTCGTCGGCCAGACGTAGCTGTAGACCTCTGCACCGGCAAAGCTGCCTTTGGCGGTGGGCAGACGACTACCAGCCTGGCCATCGACCAGTTGCTCGAAGACCAGATCGCTACCCTCCTTGAACACCCGGGTATGCACCAGATCGAAAGCCGCCTCGACCTGCCCGCCCTTTTCGCTGTGGATACCTTCCGGGCCGTGGGCCCAGGCCGGGTTTGCCAGCATGGCCAGCCACGCACTTAGCGTCAGCGTGTTCATAAGCATCCCTAGCCTTTGGCAAGATATTCAGCAGTGGAAATCACGGGCGCGTAGCCGAAGCTGAGCGCCGCCATGAATGCCGCATGCACGTGCTCGGCCGGCACCTGTACACCGTTGAATTGCAGATCGAGCGTGGCACAGGCGTCATGCAGCACCGTGGTGTCGTAGCCGAAATCCACCGCGGCTCGGGTGATGCCATCAACGCACATATGACTCATGTTGCCGACGATCACCACGGCGTCGATGGCGTGCCGATCGAGTACCGCCTTGAGTTCGGTTTCGCGAAAGGAGTTGATGTAATGCTTGAGCACCACCGGCTCGTCACCCTGATTGATGACGCTGGGATGGATATGCGCCCCCTCGCTGCCGGGTCGAAAGAACGGCGCATCGGCACTGGTGAACTCATGCCGGATGTGCACCACCAGATCGCCGCGTTCACGAAAAACGGCTATCACCTGTGCCGCCTTCGCGGCGGCGGCCTCGACCTTGCTCAGCGTCCATAGGCCGCCTGGGAAGTAATCGTTCTGGATATCCACGACGATCAGGGCTGTCTTGCTACTCATGGGTCAGTCCTCGAAATGACATTGAATGGCCGTTGCTGGCCGATCAGCTACGCAGGAATGCCAGCATGTCCGCGCCCAGTTGTTCCTTGTGGGTATCGGTGATGCCATGCGGCGCTCCGGGGTAGATGACCAGCTTGGCGTGTGGCACCAACTTGGCCGAAGCTCTGGCAGCGGCGTCCACAGGCACGATCTGGTCGTCATCGCCATGCAGGATCAGCGTCGGCACATCGAACTTCTTCAGGTCATCGCTGAAGTCGGTTTCGGAGAAAGCCTTGATGCAGTCATAGGCATTCTTGTGACCCGCCATCATGCCCTGCATCCAGAATGCGTCGATCACTCCCTGCGAGGGTTTGGCACCGGGGCGGTTGTAGCCAAAGAACGGGCCACTGGCGACGTCGAGGTACAGCTGCGAACGATCGGCGAGCGATGCCGCGCGTATGCCATCGAATACCGAGAGTGGCAGACCACCCGGATTGGCCTCGGTCTGCACCATCAACGGCGGAACAGCGGCGATGAGCCCCGCCTTGGCCACCCGGGCGGTGCCATGCCGGCCGATATAACGCGCCACCTCACCGCCACCAGTGGAAAAACCGAACAGCGAAGCGCCACGCACATCCAGGTGATCGAGCAGTGCAGCCAGATCATCGGCGTAGGTGTTCATCTCATTGCCATTCCAGGGCTGGCTGGAGCGTCCATGACCACGCCGGTCATGAGCGATCACCCGATAGCCGTTGCTGGCCAGGAACATCATCTGCGCCTCCCAGCTATCGGAGTTCAGTGGCCAGCCATGGCTGAGCACCACGACCGGGCCACTGCCCCAGTCCTTGTAGTAGATCTGTGTACCGTCGCGTGTGGTAATGGTGCCCATGGTTCTACGCCCTCCATTCTCGGTTTGCGGATGGGCAGTGCCGGGGCCAGCGCCCCGCACGCAACCACCCAGGGGTAACAACATCACCGTTGCCAGCGCGGCAGAGCCGAGCAGCAATTGGCGACGTCCGTTATTCAAAGGTTGTTCAGGGGTTTGCGGCATGAGTTGCCCCTCCCTTGGCCGAAGATCGCGGCAGACGCAGCCGCACCAGATTCCAGGTACGCACCTGCTCTTCCCACTCGTCGCCTTCGGCGGGGGTCAATGGCAGCGCCAGATTGCTGATCACCATCCAGTCGCCCTGCACCACGCTGCTGGCTGGGAATAGCAAGCCCAACGGGGCTCCGCTGGCGCTGAGGCCCTGGAAACCACCGGCACGCATACGGATCAGCCCCTGTTCATCGACTCCCAGAAGCTGGTCGACCTGATTGGCCAGCAGCCACAGCAGACCGTCGTGAAACAGCAGACCATCGGCTCCGGGCAGGCTTTCGGCCACCACCTGCAACTCACCGCCAGGCAGCGGCATGCGCAGCAGACGACCGTCCCCTGCGTTGTTAATATAGAGATGGCGCTCGCCGTCATCGAGGGCTAGTCCATTGGCGCCAAAGGGCAGGAAGCCCGCCGTCGCGAGGAGCGGATCACGCGACAGCACCTCAAGCGAACAGGGCCTGCAGTGCGTGGCGTCAGCGATTCGATACAGCGCGCCCTGGAAGGAGTCGGACACATAGAGATCACCATTGCCGGCGAATACCAGGCCGTTGGGAGCAGGCATGCCACTGGCAGCGAACTCGATCCGGTCCTGGCTGCCGTCCGGGTTGTCCACCATGCGAGCCGCCGGGGCTGGCGGAACGAGCCGGGGGAAATCGAGCACATCTTCCACCGGGGTGTCCGCCGTGAAGTCGGCCAGGATGCGTTGCAGCTTGCCGGCACCGAAATTGAGGATGTAGAGCTGGCCGTCGGCATAGCCCAGCCCGGTCAGCGGCATGCCGGCGAATGATCGCTGCGCCAGCAGGCGGCCATCGGCTGCGTAACGAAGCAGTTGATTGTTACGCTCGGAGGCGGGCTGGCGCATATCGAACGTGCCGACGTAGATGTCGCCGTTGCGTGAGTTGCTTGCCAGGCCTTCGGGGTAGCGCACCCCTGACGGCAACTCGACGAATGGCTCGACCTCGAGCACCTGGGGCCCGAGCGGCTGCGCCTGGCTGGCAGCAAACGCTCCGGCCAGCACTAGACAGATGCCCCAGCTGCACGTCGACGGACTCATATAGCCTCCCCTCGCGTCGATCCACATCGAACGCTTCTGAAGGCTCGTCAGCTCGAACGGCGACTGGCGAGCGTTGAGTCGATGCTCGCCGTAGTGCGTGGTCGCTCACTACGTAAAATCGGCAAATCTCACTACCCGGCGATTTGCCTGTTTTACGTAGCGAGCACCGTTGCACGCGCGCAGCCTGAGTGCTCCCCTTCGGCCAGGACACCGCCATGCAACCGCGAATGACGCCTCGCCAGCGCGCTCGCCAGGCCTCCCATGAGCAATTGCTGCAGCAGGTGCTGGAGCTTTTACCGCTGGTGGGCGGGCGCACGCCACGTCTGACCGAGCTATGTCGAATGGTAGGTGTCAGTGAACGGACCTTGCGCAGCGCCTTCGTGCATACGCTGGGCATGGCGCCGGCACGTTATCTGCGCCTGCGACGCCTGCACCTGCTGCGCGCCGCGCTGGCCATAGCCGATGGGCAACAGAGCAGCGTCGCGGCGATTGCACAGCGTTTCGGTTATACCGACTGCGGACGTATGGCCGCGGAGTACTACAGAGTTTTCGGCGAGTATCCCAGTACCACCTTGCAGCGACCGCTCAACGCGGGTTGAGCGGCCCGGCGAGCACGCGGCGACTGCGCAGTGATTGCGACGGCAACTCACCGAAATAGAGTCGGTACAAACTTGCGAAGCGACCGAAATCCCAGACCCCGAAACGGGCACAGATCTCGGTGATGGTCTCATTGGCCTGCGCATGCAGAATGGCCCGGCGGATCGCATGAAGACGATGCTGCATGAGATAGCGGTGCGGGCTCATGCCCAGGTAGCGGGTGAACAGATTGCGTAATGTGCGCTCCGAGGTGCTACACGCCTGACACAGATCGGACATATGCAGCGGCGCATCCGGTGTCGCCTCCAGCAGTTCCAGGGCACGGCGGAGAATCTGCTGATGCCCGGCGTGATTTCGCGGTGCCAGCGTCACCGGCAACAGGCTGTGAAACACCAGCGCCATCAACTCTGCCTGCGCTGCACGCTCGGCCGCCGGCACATGCAGGTCCTGCGGCGCACAGTGGTCGATGCGTAACAGACGCAGCGCCAGCCATATCAGCGGCGCCAGATCCTGTTGAGCCACACAGACCAGGTTGCGGGAAAGAATCGACAGATCGAACTCGTCTTCATGCTGCTGCGCCCAACGCAGTACCAGCTCGCACGACATGGCCACCGTCATCCAACTCGCAGGCTGGCTGGCATCGATGTGGAACATGGCTTCAGGCACCATCCAGCCGATCAATCGACGGTCAAGGCGCTTGCCGCCCAGTACCGTGCATTCGTGCCGGCTCAGTGGCAGGAAGATATTGAAGAAGCCCGGCAGGCCGACGCCACTGTAGACCGTGCCCGCCCCCTCGCGACCGAACATCAGCGCCACGCCATCGAGTTCGACGACACGTAAACGCCAGTCGCGCTGCTGCCGTGAACGCAGCAGATAACGGCCCTCTACCCCGTACAAGGCCTCCTCGAACTCATCGAAGTCGGCGCAGATCAACCTGCTCATCTTGCCCCCACAACAAACGCTAGGCGCTTGGTATAGAACCACCTGGAATCAACAAGAGAAACCAGTGTAGAAGCATTCGCATCCGTTTGCCGTTCCAGTCATCTGCGCATTTCGCTCGCTACCCAATGACGTCTGTGCCTTGCAGCCGAGGCGCCCAGTCCTCGACCTCGGCTTTTTCCAGGCGTCGCTCCAGGGTTCTGCGCCAGGACGGCACCAGCGGCAGGACCAGGCATTCACGCAACAGCTCGGGCTCCACGCGCTTGTCGAACAACACCGCCGAAAGACGGCTGAGCGGCCAATCGGCATGAATGCGCTCCACCACCTGCAACCGGTCTCCCACGCCAACCACGCCTTCCTGCAGAACCCGGTAATACCAGCCGGTACGGCCGGACTGCTGCACCCTCAGCGCCAGGTTGGCAACGCCGAAGCGATCACTCAGTTTCCAGCACGGCATACGCCCCTGGGAAACCTGCAGCAGGGCGGACCCCGCATGTATCAGGTCGCCCAGACAGACGTCATCCTCGGTCCAACCCGTGGTGCTGAAGTTTTCGCCGAAAGCACCGGGTTGCATCAGCAGTGGATGCTCGCCCAACTCGGCCAGCCAGGCGGCGTAATGTTCGCGCGGATAGTGATGAATGGCTTTTTCCACGCCGCCATGCACCCGCAGGTCGCCCTGCTCGTCTCCGGCCAGCCCCAGCGTGGTCACCGCCAGGGCTTCCTGGCGTGGCACCTTGGCAATGCCGCTGCGCGAGCCAGGCCGGGTGAAAGGCTGGGCACGCCCCGTCAGCAATGCATCGAGTTGCAGGCTGTTCATGCGGCCTCCGGGGGCTGATGTTCGCGGCAGATCAATTTGGCATCGCTTGGCTGCAGCGGCTCCTGGGTCAAACCGCAGAACGGCTGGCCATCGACCTGCTGGTGAAAGCGGCAGCTGCCACAGAGACCGAAGCCCGGCACATCGGTGTCGCGCTGAATTTCCCGCAGAAGATCAGTCAGCAGATTTTTCAACTGCCCTGCCTGAGCCCCCAGGCGCGCTTCGCCGGCAGCGAGGAAATCCGGCGGCAGCAGCGTCTGCAGCAACGCCCAGGCCGGGTCGGTGAGCGCCAGGTGCACGCTGCGCTTATCGCGTGCGTCCTGCGTCTTGATGATCAGCCCCTTGCCTTCCAGCGCCTTGAGCGACTGCGACACCGTGCCCTTGGTCAGGCCGAGGTAGTCGGTCACCCCCAGCGGTGTATTCGAATAGTGGTTGCAGCGCGCCAAGTACATCAGCGCACTGAGTTGGATGGGCTGCAACTCGGCCAGCAGCGGGTGCTGGCGAAACCAGATACGGGTCAGGCTGGAAAGTCTTTCGAGCAGATCGAAGAGAGTCGTGTCGGTCATGTATCACTCCTGTCGAAACATAGTATCGACTAAATACCATATTGACAAAGATCGGTTTGAGCGTAGCTTGTGATTCAGTATCGATTCGATACCAAATTGACGAGCAGGAGATTGACCATGACTCAAGCACGCTTCTATCACGCCGGCTGCCCCGTCTGCGTATCGGCCGAACAGACCCTGTTGAACCTGCTGGCTCCGGAGGTGAAGGTGGAGATCGTTCACCTCGGCGAACAGGCCACCCGAGTGGCGGAAGCCGAACAGGCCGGGGTCAAGTCGGTCCCCGCACTGGTAGTCGACGGCCAGGTGCTGCACCTGAACTTCGGCGCTTCCATCGACGACCTGAAGTAATCCAGAGCGTGCGAGACGCCCTGCGGCGTCTCGCCCCCAGCGAGGAGAAACCGCATGAAAGTGAATGTTTTCGATACCCACGTACGCACGCGCGACGGCCGTTACCTGCACTTCGATGTACTGATCGAGGGTAACGACCAGGGGCGAGCCAACCAGTTCGCCCAGGACTGGATGGCCGAACGCGGCCTGCAAGGCGACGATATCGAACAAAGCCGCTGCCAGTTCTGCCACAGCGAGCCCGCACACCCCGAAGTCGCTGCGGCCATCAGCAGCAAAGGCTATTTCATCATTCCTCTGCAAGGCTGCTAGGAGACACCCCATGAACGCGTATCGCCCCTTGAACTGCGACCTGCACGACTACCTGGAAATAGCCTGCATGCATGGCTATCGCTTGCTGATCGAACGACTCGAAGGCCCGAGCTTCGAGGCCAGGGCGCTGACCACGCGCACGACAGCCAGCAAGGAAGAATTTCTGGTGGTGCAAGGCGACACCGACCAGCAGGAGTTGCGCCTGGATCGCTTGCTGGCCATCACCCCGCTCAACACCGGCGCCAGCTTCGGGCGGATCGTGCTGGCCGACAGTTACTGCGCCGTCTGAACGCCTCTCGTCTGCCTGAAACCAGGTCGCATTGCATCCGAGGATGAATCACCCATGCCCATCTTCCGCCTCACCATCCGCCATGACGATCAATTGCTTGGCCATTTCGAGTCCGATCTGCCTGCGGCACTGCAGGCCATCCGGAAAATCGCTGCCAGCCTGAGCGCGTCAGGGTACAGTCTCGACCTGCTCGTGGCGCACAGCGAACGGCGTCTACTGGAAACTGGCCCTGACGGCGTGCGCATGATCAGCCGGGAGCCACTGTTCGCCCCTGCGCCTCTCGAGCAGTACCTGGACAGCTCCCCTTGACGAAATCACCTTGCACAGTGGATAGACGCGGCATGCAGCATTGCGATTACCTGATCATCGGCGCCGGCATTGCCGGCGCGTCCACCGGCTACTTCCTCGCCAGCCACGGCAGGACGCTGCTGCTCGAGCGCGAGGCGCAGCCCGGTTATCACGCCACCGGCCGCTCGGCCGCGCTTTACACCGTGGCCTACGGCACGCCACAGGTCCGCGCGCTGACGGCCGCCAGCCGCGCCTTCTACGATGCCCCGCCAGCCGGTTTCGCCGAGCATCCCTTGCTCATGCCGCGCGGCGAGCTGGTGGTGGATTTCAGTGGTGACGCCGCCGAGCTGCAGCGCCAGTATGCGCAAGCCCGCGAACATGTCACCGAGGCTCGTCTGCTCGACGCTGACGAGGCCTGCGCGCTGGTTCCGGTGCTGCGCCGTGAGCTCGTGCATGGCGCACTGCTGGACCCCAGCGCCGCCGATATCGATACCGCGGCGCTGCACCAGGGTTACCTGCGTGGCATCCGCCAGCAAGGTGGGGAGATTCACTGCAACCGCGACGTGGTGTCGATCATGCGCCACGCTGGCGGCTGGCAGGTGGATTGCGCCGGGCACAGCTACAGCGCGGCCGTGCTGATCAATGCGGCCGGTGCCTGGTGCGATGAGATCGCGGGCCTGGCCTGCGTGCCGGGCATCGGCCTGCAACCCAAGCGTCGTGCGGCCTTCACCTTTGATGGTGCGCCGGGCGTCGACTGCCAGGCCTGGCCGGCGCTGGTGAGCCTGGATGAGTCCTTCTACTTCAAACCCGCTGCCGGCCTGCTGCTGGGCTCACCGGCCAATGCCGACCCGGTGGCGCCGCATGACGTGCAACCGGAAGAGCTGGATATCGCACTGGGCATCCATCAGATCGAAGCACACACTACCTTGCAGATTCGCCGCCCGGCGCATACCTGGGCCGGCCTGCGCAGCTTCGTCGCCGACGGCGATCTGGTCGGCGGCTTCGACACTCACGCGGATGACTTCTTCTGGGTAGCAGCGCAGGGCGGCTACGGCATCCAGACCAGCGCGGCCATGGGCCAGGCCTGTGCGGCGCTGATCCGCCGGCAGCCGCTGCCGGAACACTTGGTAAAAGCCGGCTTTGACGAGGCGATACTCAGCCCAGGGCGCCTGCTGGGCTGAGCAGTTGGAAGGTTTTCAGCCGCCAGTGGCCTCGTTCTTTGAGGCCAACTGCCGCTCTCACACACTCAATTCCATTACCCGATCCTGCCCTGGAATCAGGTTTCCACGCCCTGCTCGAGTGGTTTCTCGGGATCTTCCTGCTGTGCCTCGGTGTCCTGCTCCTTATCATCCTTGCCCAAGGCGCGATTGGTGGACTCCTGCAGAGAGTCCACCTGGCGGTTGACCTCATCGACCACTTCGCCGACCGACTCCTCGATCAGCGCCTGCGCTTCCTTCTTCGCCTCCTCCGCGAGTTTCTGCGCTGACTGTTCGGCCGCATCGCAGCCGACCAGAGTTATCAACGCCAGGCCCAGTGCGACAGGCGCAAGTCGGTTTTTCCAGTGTGTGTGCATCATGGCTCTCCAGTTTCGAGGACCCGGCCAGACGTTGTGCATAGCCGGGTTAAAGTCTGTGATCAGATCTGCGCGGGCGGCTGGCCGCGGGTCTTGTACAGCGACAGCAGCACACCGCCGATCAGCAGGCCCAGGGTTACGCTCAGGGACACCACCGCCGGGATCTTGCCGATGATGCCGACCAGGAAGATCTTCGCGCCGATGAACACCAGAACCATGGCCAGCGCGTACTTGAGGTAGGCGAAGCGGTGGATCAGCGCAGCCAGGGCGAAGTACAGGGCGCGCAGGCCGAGGATGGCGAAGATGTTCGAGGTGTAGACGATGAACGGGTCCTGGGTGATGGCGAAGATCGCCGGCACGCTATCGATGGCGAACACCAGGTCGGCGCACTCGATCATGATCAGCGCCAGGAACAGCGGCGTCACCCACAGCACGCTGCGGCCCTGGCCATCGTCCTGACGGACGAAGAAGCGCTGGCCATGCAGATTGTCGGTAACACGCAGATGCTTGCGCAGGAACTTCACCAGCATGTTGTTCTGCAAGTCCGGCGCATCGTCGAGCTTGGAGAACAGCATCTTCACGCCGGTGAAGAACAGGAAGGCACCGAACACGTAGAGGATCCAGGCGAACTCGTGGATCAGCGCGGCGCCCAGGCCGATCATGATCGCCCGTAGCACCAGCACGCCCATGATTCCCCAGAACAGCACCTTGTGCTGGTACTGCCGCGGGATGGCGAGAAAGCTGAAGATCATGGCCATGAGAAACACGTTGTCCATCGACAGCGATTTCTCGATCAGAAAGCCGGTGAGGTAATCCATGCTGGCGTCGCCGCCCTTCTGGAAGAACACCCAGACACCGAACAGCAGACCCGCAGTGATGTAGCCACCCGACAGCAATAGGCTCTCGCGCACGCCGATTTCGCGGTTATCGCGATGCAGCACGCCAAGGTCGAAGGCCAGCAGGGAGATGACGACAGCGATGAAGACCAGCCACAACCAGGTGGCCGTGCCGAGGAAGTCGGCGAAGAGAAACGGTTCTAGGGCAGTCATGAGCCCCTCCTACAGTCAGATTGAACAGACTGTGATTCCGACATCGCGGTGTTAACCGCCAGAGGGGCCCGGCATCACGGGCGCAAAGATACTCAGGCCAAGAATGCTGCTCAACGAGACGACTTTTGCAAAGTATTTCCGGCTCTACGCCGCCACAGAGCCTGCTGCCGTCTTGTAGGAGCCAGCTTGCTGGCGATCAGCCGCCGGCACCAGGATCGCCCGCAAGCGGGCTCCTACGGGGTTCGCTGTTTATCCGAAGGTTTCAGAACAGTCCGAGCTGCCCGTCCACCAACCGCTCGAAGTCGCCGCCGACGAACGGCAGGATGGCATCGGCCACCGGCTTCAGCTGGCGGCTGATGTAATGCTCGTAGTCCACCGGCGACAGCAGACGCTCCAGCGGTTGCGGCCCGCCTGTGGTGATCAGATAGCTGATCCAGCCGCCACGCTGATATTGCAGCGGCCGGCCAAGACGCTGGTTGTGCTCGTCGGCCAGGCGCGCGGCGCGCACATGCGGCGGCACGTTGCGCTGGTAGTCGTCGAGGCGCCGACGCAAACGCTTGCGATAGACCAGCAACTCGTCCAGCTCGCCGGCCAGGGTGCTTTTGACGTAGGCGCGCACGTAGTCCTCGTACGGCAGCCCGGCAAACACCAGGCGATACAGCTCCTGCTGAAAGCGCTGAGCCAGCGGCGACCAGTCGGTGCGTACCGTCTCCAGCCCCTTGAATACCATGCGCTCGCTGCCATCGGCGCCGAGCACCAGACCAGCGTAGCGCTTCTTGCTGCCCTCTTCGGTGCCACGGATAGTGGGCATGAGAAAGCGTCGATAGTGGGTTTCGTACTGCAACTCCAGCGCGCTGGTCAGGCCATGCTCCTGCTGCAGATGCTCACGCCACCAGGTGTTCACGCAGGCCACCAGTGCGCGGCCGATGCGCGTTGCCTCGTCCTCGTCATGAGCACGGCCGAGCCAGACGAAAGTGGAGTCGGTGTCGCCGTAGATCACCGCATGCCCCTCGGCTTCGATCAGCTCACGGGTGCGCTTCATGATCTGGTGCCCGCGCAGGGTGATCGACGAAGCCAGGCGCGGATCGAAGAAACGGCAGCCGCTGGAGCCAAGCACGCCGTAGAAAGCGTTCATGATGATCTTAAGGGCCTGCGACAAGGCCGCGTTGCCGTCACGCTTGGCCGCATCACGGCCCTGCCAGACGCGCTCGACGATGGCCGGCAGACAATGCCGGGTACGCGAGAAACGCGCGCCGCGAAAGCCTTCCACCGAGTGTTCGTCATCCGGTTGCTGCAGGCCTTCGACCAGGCCTAGCGGGTCGATCAGAAAGCTGCGGATGATCGACGGATACAGGCTCTTGTAGTCCAGCACCAGCACCGAGTCGTACAGCCCGGGGCGCGAATCCATGACGAAGCCGCCGGGGCTGTTCTCGCCACGAATGTCGCCGAGATTCGGCGCGACGAAACCCAGGCGGTGCATGGGCGGCAGGTACAGGTGGGTGAAAGCCGCCACCGAGCCACCGCTGCGGTCGGCCGCCAGGCCGGTGACGCTGGAGCGTTCGAGGAGGAAAGCGAGCAGATCGGTGTGGGCGAAGATGCGCGTGACCAGCTCGCAGTCCTTGAGGTTGTAGAGGGCCAGCGCCGGCTTGTCCTCGTCGAACATGCGCTGGATCTCGTCCATCCGTGCATAGGGCGTGTCGATCGCCTTGCCTTCACCGAGCAACGTCTGCGCTACCGACTCCAGGCTGAACGAGGGGAAGCTCCAGGTCGCCGAACGCAACGCCTCGATACCATCGATGATCAGTCGCCCGGCCGCCTCGGCGAAGTAGTGCTGGCTGCTGTTGTGCTGGCGCCAGCCCATCACGTCGCCGCCACGCCCCAGCAGCAGCGGTACCTTGAGTTGCTCGGCGTGATCGCGCAGCACGCGCAGGTCGAACTGCACCAGGTTCCAGCCGATGATGGCGTCCGGATCATGCCGCTGCAGCCAGTCATTCAGGCGTTCGAGCAGCGCCTTGCGGCTGTCGCAGTACTCCAGGTCGAAGTCGACGATGCTGGCGTCGCCATTGGCTGGGCCGAGCATGTACACCTGGCGCTGCCCGCAGCCTTCCAGGGCGATGGAATACAGCTCGCCACGGGCGCTGGTCTCGATATCCAGCGACACCAGGCGCAGCGTCGGGCGGTAATCAGACGCGGGTTTGAGCGACTTGCACAGCAGGCTGCCGTCTTCCTGCTCGATACCGTCGAACAGCACGCTGGCGGTGATAAAGCGCTCCATCAGGTAGCGATCAGGCGGTCGGATATCGGCCTCGTAGACATCCACGCCGACCTGACGCAGCTTCTTCTCCAGCTGCAGCAACTGGCGGTACTGGCGGCAGTACAGGCCCAGCACCGGACGACGCTTGAAGTCGCGCAAGGCCAACTCACGCAGCTCGACGCCCTGCTCGGTGCGCAGCAACGGCTCGGCCCAGACACGCTGCTCGGCGGGGATGAAGGCCACCGTCTCCTGGCACGGCAGACGTACCTGGCGCGGGCCGGCATCGGTCGCCAGCCAGAAGGCCACCTCGGTACCCTCTGGCGTGTCGCGCCAATGGCGACTGAGCACGAAGCCTTGCTGGGGTTGCGTCATCGGGATTGGGTCACGGGTTGCACGGCGGGTCATGGGCACCTGTAGGAGCGGCTTCAGCCGCGATAGTCGCCGCTAAAGCGCCTCCCACAGGAACATGTACTTCAAACTGGCCGGCCATTCTACGCCAGCGGTTACAATGGCGCCTTTTCCGGACGATGGTTCGATGAGCAACACACCTCCCTACGGCACCGGCGATGCCTCCTACCAGGCTGCCGGTGGCATCGACGGCCTGCGCGACCTGGTCGATGATTTCTACCGGCTGATGGACGAACGCCCTGAGGCGGCTGCCCTGCGCGCACTGCACCCCGCCGACCTGAGCACCTCGCGCGACAAGCTGGCGTGCTTCTTGAGCGGTTGGCTGGGCGGACCGCGCCTGTTCGCCGAGAAATACGGCAGCATCAGCATTCCGGCCTTTCATGCCCAGTGGCCGATCGATCAGGCGCTGGCCGAAAGCTGGCTGAGCTGCATGGCCAGCGCCATCGCCCTACAGAACTATGCACCCGCCTTCGCCGACTACCTGCTGACCCAGCTGCGCGTCCCCGCCGAGCGCTCGGTACAGGCCAGTCAAAACCGTCATCGCAAGGAAACCTGACATGACTGACGAACTGATCATCGAAGACCTGCAACTCGGCGACGGCAAGGCCGTGGTCAAGGGCGCCCTGATCACCACCCAGTACCGCGGCTGGCTGGCCGACGGTAGCGAGTTCGACTCCTCCTGGTCGCGCGGCAAACCGTTCCAGTGCGTGATCGGCACCGGCCGGGTGATCAAGGGCTGGGACCAGGGTCTGATGGGCATGCAGGTGGGCGGCAAGCGTAAGCTGCAGGTGCCCGCGCACCTGGGTTATGGCGAGCGCAGCGTCGGCTCGATTCCACCCAACTCCAACCTGACCTTCGAGATCGAGCTGCTGGAAGTGCTGACCCGCGATGACTGACACCGCCCTCGCCACCCTGCGCGAGCACCTGCTGCAGGCATTGGAAAACCACCCCGGCCACGAGACCCGCCGCCTGTTCCATGGCCGCGGCCGCTGCTGGCCGGGGCTGGAGCAGATCACCGTCGACTGGCTCTCCGGCGTGGCGCTGGTGATGCTGTTCCGCGAACCGTCGCCAGCACTACGGCCGCTGCTCATGGAACTGCTGGAAACGCCGCAATGGCAGGCCAGCGGTGCGCGCGGCCTGCTGCTGCAGCACCGCTATGTACAGGGCAGCGAGAGCGAATGGCTGGCCGGCGAGCCACAGGCGCAATGGTCGATCATCGAGGACGGCCTGCGCTATCTGCTGGATCTGGGCAGCAAGCAGAACAGCGGGCTGTTCCTCGATATGCGTCTGGGTCGCCACTGGGTGCGCGAACAGGCGGCCGGCAAACGCGTGCTCAACCTCTTCGCCTATACCTGCGGTTTCTCCGTGGCGGCCATCGCTGGCGGTGCCGAGCAGGTGGTCAACCTGGATATGGCCCGTGCGGCGCTGTCACGCGGGCGCGACAACCATCGCCTGAACGAGCACGACCTGAGCCGGGTGGAGTTTCTCGGCCACGAGCTGTTCAAGTCCTGGGGCAAGGTGCGCAAGAGCGGGCCTTATGACCTGGTGATCATTGACCCGCCGAGCTTTCAGAAAGGCAGCTTCGCCCTCACCCAGGACTACCGCAAGATCCTCCGGCGCCTGCCCGAGCTGCTCAGCGAGCACGGTACGGTGCTGGCCTGCGTCAACGACCCGGACATCGGCACGGACTTCCTCATCGACGGCATGGCAACAGAGGCGCCGCAACTGCGCTTCGTCGAGCGCCTGGACAACCCGCCGGAGTTTCCTGACATCTCGCCCGAAAGCGGCCTGAAAGCGCTGGTGTTCCAACTGTAGCCCGGGCGAACCCTGAGAATTGCTGGCCCCGGACTGCATCCGGGCTACGGCCTGTGGGAGCCCCGCCCCGGGGCGAAGCTTTTGCTTCTGCGCCGCTGGCTTGATCGCATTCGCCGCGAGGCGCGGCTCCTACACAAGCCTTTTGCTCCTCCCTACCGAATACCCAGCCGCTTGGCCAAACGGCTGAGGTTGGCACGATCCACACCCAGCTCACGCGCCGCATCGGCCCATTTGCCCTGATGGCGCGCCAGGCACTGCTCGATCAGTTGGCGCTGAAAAACATCCACCGCCGCACGCAGCTCCAGGCCTGCCGGAGGTAGATCAATGGGCGCCAGCACGTCGTCTGAGGCAGCCATCGCCTGGGCCGTCGGCAAATCCAGGTCCTGCACATCCAGACTGAGAATGCGCGGGCGCTCGCCGTGACGCGCCAGCGCCTTGATCGCCGCCCGGCCAATCAGGTGTTCCAGTTCACGCACGTTGCCCGGCCAATCATGACCGAGCAGCGCCTTCTGCGCCTCAGGGCTCAGGCGTAGGCTGCGCAGCCCGAGCCGAGCGCGGTTCTCTTCGAGGAAGTAGCCGGCCAGCAACAGCACATCGCGACCACGTTCGCGCAGCGGCGGCACCGGCAACGGGTAAACGCTCAGGCGGTGATACAGGTCGGCACGAAAGCGTCCGGCGCGCACCTCAGCCGCCAGGTCGCGGTTGGTGGCGGCGATCACCCGCACGTCGACGCGGTGTTCGCGATCCGAACCAACCCGCTGCAACTGCCCACTCTGCAGCACGCGCAGCAGCTTGGCCTGGATCGCCAGCGGCAGTTCACCCACTTCGTCGAGAAACAGGCTGCCGCCATCGGCCAGCTCGAACTTGCCGCTGCGCTCGCTCATGGCCCCGGAGAAGGCGCCGCGTACATGGCCAAACAGTTCGCTCTCCACCAGCGCATCGGGTAACGCCGCGCAGTTGATGCTGACCAGCGGACGCTGCGCCCGCGGCGAGGCGGCGTGGATCGCCTCGGCCACCAACTCCTTGCCGACCCCGGTCTCGCCGGTGATCAGCACGGTCAGCGGGCTGTCACCGACCAGGCGAATCTCGTCCTGCAGCTTGCGCAGCGCCGCGCTCTGCCCCACCAGCTCGCGCGGTTGCTGCCGCGCCTGTTTGTACAGCTCGGTGAGCTGGCGCTCGGCCTCGACCCGCTGCGCCAGGCCGCTGATGCGCTGGCTGACCTTGACCGTGGCCGCGGCCAGGCTGGCAAAGGCCTCGAGGCTGTCCAGATCGAGCCGACCGAAACTGGCCGGGTCGAGCGAATCCAGGGTCAGCAGGCCCCAGAGCTGCTCGTCCAGGTACAGCGGGCAACCGAGGCAGTCGTGCACTTCCAGGTGGCCATGCAGCCCCTCGACCAGGCCGTCGTAGGGGTCAGGCAGGCCGCAGTCGGCAGCGAAACGCGTCGGTCCGGCGTGCTCCAGCAACGCAGCCAGACGCGGATGCTCGCTGACTCTGAAGCGCCGTCCCAGGGTATCGGCACTCAGCCCCTCGACCGCCAGGGGCACCAGAATTTCGCCGTCGAGTCGCAGCAGCGCCACGGCATCGCAAGGGAACAACTGGCGCAAGGCAGCGAGCAGGCGGCGATAACGCTCGTCGTCATCCAGCTCGCGAGACAGATCGGCGACCAGGGGAATAAGCGTTTCCAGCAGAGGATTAGCGGTCATTTCGACTACTCAAAGTCTTTATGACTCACACGCGAAGCGAGTCATTAACACAGCAAATAAAGTAAGCCACTGATATTTAAGGATTATTTAATTGGCACGCTTACTGATAGGTATCTATCGCTAACGCTAGCACGCCACAGCTGGCCAGACGAGCCACACCGGCTAATGCCAGTCAGTTAAGCGTCGCCGCTGCGAATACGTAGGAGCGGCGCCCCGCCGCGAACCAAGGCGATGCGCAATTGAAAAGCTTCGCCCCGGGGCGGGGCTCCTACGAAAGGCCGCTTTGGCAATCTTATCTGATCGGCATTAGCCACACCGGCGCCTTTATTTGCCTTGCGGAGATACCCCCATGCTGACCAATGCTCAACGCGACCTGATCAAAGCCACCGTGCCCCTGCTGGAAAGCGGCGGCGAGGCGCTGACCACGTACTTCTATCGGATGATGCTCAGCGAATACCCAGAGGTACGCCCGCTGTTCAACCAGGCCCACCAGGCCAGCGGCGACCAGCCGCGCGCCCTGGCCAATGGCGTGCTGATGTACGCCCGCCATATCGACCGCCTCGAAGCCCTCGGCCCGCTGGTGCGTCAGGTGGTGAACAAACACGTGGCCCTGCAGATTCTCCCCGAGCACTACCCCATCGTTGGCGGCTGCCTGCTGCGCGCGATCCGCGAGGTGCTGGGTGCCGATATCGCCACCGACGCGGTGATCGAAGCCTGGGCCGTGGCTTACCAGCAACTGGCCGATATTTTCATCGGCGCCGAAGAGCAGCTCTATACCGAGAATGCAGCGGCGCCGGGCGGCTGGCGCGGCGCACGCAGCTTCCGCGTGGCGCGCAAGGTGGTAGAGAGCGCCGAGATCACCTCCTTCCACCTGGTGCCGGTCGACGGCGGCGCCCTGCTCGACCATCAACCCGGCCAGTACATCGGCATGCGCCTGCTGCTGGATGGCGAAGAAGTGCGCCGTAACTACTCGCTGTCGGCTCTGGCCAACGGTCGCGAATACCGCATCAGCGTCAAGCGCGAGGTCGGCGGTCGTGTCTCCAATCATCTGCACGATAAGGTTCAGGTCGGCGACGAACTCGAACTGTTCCCACCGTCTGGCGAGTTCACCCTGAGCGCCTCGGACAAACCGCTGGCCCTGATCAGTGCCGGCGTCGGCATCACCCCGGCGCTGGCCATGCTCGACGCGGCGCGGCACAGCGGCCGTCCCATCCACTTCATCCACTGCGCGCGCAATGCCGAGGTGCATGCTTTCCGCGACTGGGTCGATGCCCATGCCGCCGAGCATCCGCAGATTCGCCACTACGTCTGCTACAGCGAACCGCGCGAGGGTGACAGGGCCGACGCCAGCGGTTTTCTGAGCCGCGATCTGCTGGAGCAATGGCTGCCGGCCGAGCGCGATCTGGACGCCTACTTCCTCGGCCCGAAACCCTTCATGGCGCAGGTCAAGCGTCATCTGCAGGCGCTGGGCGTTCCCGCCGAGCAAAGCCGCTACGAATTCTTCGGCCCGGCTTCGGCACTGGATAGCTGATCAATCAGGAGGTAAACCATGTATCCGCTCAATCTTCCACCTGTGCAGATTCTTCATCTGTCCAGCCAACTGCTCTGGAGCGGCCTGATTCTGCTGCTCGTCGGACTGGTCGCGGCCTACGGCCTGGAGAAGCACCTGAATGTACCGACACTGGTATTGGCCCACAGCCTGACACTGATCGGTCCGAGCGTACTGAAGATCGGCTACGTGCTGCGCCTGATCGCTCAGGAGCGCCTGAACGACAGGGCATGTGCTCATGCAGTTGCTTGATCGCCAGCAGGCCCTGGCCATTGCGCCGCTCTGGCGCCTTGGCTTTCGGCCGTTCTTCCTCGCTGGCGCCCTGTTCGCCCTGCTCGCCGTCGCCCTCTGGGCGGCAGCGCTGCACGGCCTGACAAACCCTGCGGTGCCCGGCGGCATGCTGGCCTGGCATCGCCATGAAATGCCCTTCGGCTTCGGCCTGGCGATCATCGCCGGCTTCCTGCTCACGGCTGTACAGAACTGGACGGGCCGCCCCGGCCTCAGCGGGCGGCCGTTGATCGCGCTGTTCGGCTTGTGGCTGACGGCGCGTCTGGCCTGGTTCGCACCCGTACCGCTGCACCTGCTGATCGCCGTGCAACTGGCCTTTATCGGTCTGCTCATCACGCAGATGGCGCGCCAGCTGATCGCAGCGAGGCAGCGTAACAACTACCCGATCCTGCTGGTCCTGAGCCTGCTCGCACTATGCCAGTCACTCACTCTCGCCGGCCTGGCAATGGGTGACGACGACCTGCAACGCCGGGGAGCGCTGGCCGCCCTGTGGCTGATTGCCGTCATGCTGAGCCTGATCGGTGGCCGCGTGATCCCCTTCTTCACCCAGCGCGGCCTGAGGCGGGCCGAGGCCTTCGCCGCCCATCCCTGGCAGGACCGTCTGCTGCTGGCCTGCGGCCTGCTGGTCGCGGCGCTGTTCGCCAGCGGGCACAACCTGCAGGCCCGCCCATGGCTGGCCGCACCGTTCATCCTGCTGAGCGCGCTGCACGGTCTGCGTCTGTGGCGCTGGTACCTGCGCGGCATCTGGCACGTGCCGCTGCTGTGGTCGCTGCACCTGGCCCACGCCTGGCTTTTGCTGGCCACACTCGGCATGGCCGCCTGGCACCTGGGCTGGCTGGCGCAACCCAGCCAGGCCAGCCACGCGCTGGCGGTGGGTGCGATGGGCGGGCTGATCCTGGCGATGATGGCGCGGGTCAGCCTCGGTCATACCGGCCGCGTGCTGCAACCGCCAAAAGCAATGCCCTGGGCCTTCGGCCTGCTCAATCTGGGCGCGCTGATTCGGGTCACATGCGGTGGCGGGTGGCTATGGTTGGCAGCGCTTTGCTGGGGCGTGGCCTTCGCCCTGTTCGCCTGGCATTACGCGCCGATGCTGTGTCGGGCGCGGGTGGATGGGCATCCGGGGTGAACGTCTGGTGCGATCAAACGGCTAGACCGTAGCCTGGATGCAATCCGGGGCAACGACTTCCCGGATTGCATCCAGGCTACGCTTTTAAAGTAATGACATCAATCGACCAGCGTGCAGGCCATCACCAGCGCATCTTCACGCCCGCCGACTGCCGGGTAGTAGTCGCGGCGGCGCCCCACTTCGTTGAAGCCGAAGCGCTCGTACAGGCGGTAGGCGCTCTGGTTGCTGGCGCGCACTTCGAGGAAACACTCGCGCCCGCCCAGCTCGTAGGCCTCTTTCATCAGGTGATCGAGCAGACGCAAACCGAGGCCGCGACCCTGGCTTTCCGGCTTGACGGTGATATTGAGCAGATGCGCTTCGTCGAGGATCAGGTTGATCACACCGTGACCGACCTGCTGATTGCCCTCGAACATCAGCCAGCAGTTATAGGACTTGAGGCTGTCGGTGAAGATGCCGCGCGTCCAGGGATGACTGAAGGCGGCGTATTCGATTTTCAGCACGGCATCGAGATCCGCCTCGGTCATCGGGCGGAAGGAAATCGCATCGCTCATTAAGGGAGACTCGGGCGCAAAGACGGGGATTCTCAGGAATGTGCAGGCGTCAGCCAGCGCTGGCGAACGCGCCGCATGGCCTGCCAGAGTTCGCGCTTGCGCGCCGGCTCTTCCATCAGCAGCTCCAGTCCCGGCAGCGCCCAGCAAGCGCCAAGACCTTCGACCTGCAGTTCGCGGTTGTAGCTGTGTTCGTCGCCTTCGCCGGCAAAGCGAATGGCCGGCAGACCAACCAGCCATAGACAGGTGCTCGACTGTTCTTCGAGGCGCGCAGCTACGAAGCTCTGCACGAACTCCAGCGCCTCTTGCGGGCCCTGATCCATATTGCCGCGCACCAGCAGCGGCCAGCGCACCGGCTCGCCGAGCAGTTGCGGGCTGTCCGGTAGACCGGCGGCGCGCAGCAGATCCTTGAGCAGGATGTAGGCTGGATCGCGGCTCTGGAATGGCTGGCCGGTGGGCAGCTCCACCAACAGGGCGCAATCGCCGGCTCGCAGCAACTGCAGGGAAAAACGCGGCGGCGGAGCACTGACCCGAGCCGGCTTTTCCTCGACAGGTTCCGGCTCCGCCACCGGTTCGACAGCCGCCTGGCGCGGCTGGGCGCCCGGGCGCGGAATCTCGATCTTCGGCCGCTCGACCGGCGCTTCACGCACGGCAGCCGGAGTGACGGCAACAGGCTCTGGCACAGGCTCGAACGCTTCCTCCTGCTGCGGCTCAAGCAGCTCCAGACGCGACGCTGCCGCGAAGGGCAGTTCGGTACGCGGCAGCCAAGTGGCCACCTGCATGGCGTCGAGGTAGGCGCGACGGCGCTGTTCGGGAATCACAGGCGCTCCAGAGAGAGGATTTTCAACAGGGACGGATTGTCGCGTGAAATGGCCGGAGCGGGAAGCGTCGCAACGAGATTGCGGGCAAACAAAGCGTCCAAAAAACAAAAACCCCGCAGCTTGCGCAGCGGGGCTTTCGGGGTTCACCTGGGCTTACTGATCCCAGGGACGATCGCCATTCTCATCCTTGATGCGCGTCGGCAGGCCCATTACGTCCAGCAGCTTGAGGAACGGCTCGGCCGGCAGCTCTTCGACGTTGACCATGCGCTGCGCATCCCACTCGCCACGCGCGACCAGCAGCGCGGCGGCGACTGGCGGCACGCCGGCGGTGTAGGAAATACCCTGACTGTCGGTCTCGGCGAAGGCTTCTTCGTGGTCGGCCACGTTGTAGATGAACAGTTCACGCGGCTGGCCGTCCTTGGTGCCCTTGACCAGGTCGCCGATGCAGGTCTTGCCGGTATAGCCCGGCGCCAACGAGGCGGGATCGGGCAGCACGGCCTTGACCACTTTCAGCGGTACCACCTCAAGGCCTTCGGCGGTCTTGACCGGCTTCTCGGAGAGCAGGCCAAGGTTCTTCAGCACGGTGAAGACGTTGATGTAGTGATCGCCGAAGCTCATCCAGAAGCGCACGTTCGGCACGTTGAGGTGCTTGGACAGCGAGTGCACCTCGTCATGGCCGGTCAGGTACAGGTTCTGCACGCCCACCACCGGCAGATCGTCGGTGCGTTTGACTTCGAACATGCTGTTGCTGGTCCACTGACTGTTCTGCCAGCTGTAGACCGTGCCGGTGAATTCGCGGAAATTGATTTCCGGGTCGAAATTGGTGGCGAAGTACTTGCCGTGCGAACCGGCGTTGACGTCGAGGATGTCGATCGACTCGATCTTGTCGAAGTACTGTTGTTGCGCCAGAGCGGCATAGGAGTTGACCACACCCGGGTCGAAGCCGACGCCGAGGATGGCGGTCACGCCTTTTTCCTGGCATTCGGCCAGGTGCTTCCACTCGTAGTTGCCGTACCATGGCGGGGTTTCGCAGATCTTGCTCGGATCTTCATGGATGGCGGTGTCCAGATAGGCGACGCCGGTGTCGATACAGGCGCGCAGCACGGACATGTTGAGAAACGCCGAACCGACGTTGATGACGATCTGCGATTCGGTTTCGCAGATCAGTGCCTTGGTCGCTTCCACGTCCAGGGCGTTCAGCGCATAGGCCTTGATCTCGCCGGGCTGCTTGAGACCGCCCTTTGCCTGCACGCTGTCGATGATGGCCTGGCATTTGGAGATGTTGCGCGACGCAATTGCAATGCGACCTAACTCGTCATTGTGTTGCGCGCACTTATGGGCCACCACCTTGGCAACACCTCCTGCACCAATGATCAGAACATTCTTCTTCAATTGTTTCACCTCCAGGGAACTGCGTTGTTTAAAACGTTTGATGAGGTGGGCTGAAGCGGATCGCCGCCCGGCCCACCCTACGGCTCAAGGCTCGGTGTAGGGTGGGCTTCAGCCCACCATCAACGGTGTCACGACAGACTGGACAGGTAGTCGTCGAAGCCAAACTGGCGCGCCACCTCGACGCTACCGTCGAGTTGTTTCACCACGATGGACGGCATTTTCAGGCCGTTGAACCAGTTCTTCTTGACCATGGTGTAACCGGCCGCGTCGACGAACGACAGGCGATCACCGATCTGCAGCGGTTTGTCGAACTGGTACTCGCCGAAGATGTCGCCGGCCAGGCAGCTCTTGCCGCACACCATGTAGGTGTGTTCGCCGTCGTTCGGCGCCATCTTGGCGTTGAGGCGGTAGATCAGCAGGTCGAGCATGTGCGCTTCGATGGAGCTGTCGACCACCGCCAAGTGCTTGCCGTTGAACAGGGTGTCGAGCACGGTGACTTCCAGCGAGGCGCTGAGGGTGATTGCGGCTTCGCCCGGCTCCAGATACACCTGCACGCCGTATTTTTCGGAGAAAGCTTTCAGGCGCGCACAGAAGGCATCGATCGGATAGCCCTCGCCAGTGAAGTGGATGCCGCCGCCGAGACTGACCCACTCGACCTGGGCGATCAGGTGGCCGAAACGCTCCTCGATGGTGGTCAGCATCTTGTCGAACAGCTCGAAGCTGCCGTTCTCGCAGTTGTTGTGGAACATGAAGCCGGAAATCTGCCCCATGACCTGCTCGATCTTCGCAGGGTCCCACTCGCCCAGGCGGCTGAACGGACGCGCCGGGTCGGCCAGCAGGTAGTCGGAGCTGCTCACCTGCGGGTTGACGCGCAGCCCGCGGATGGTGCCCTCGGTACGCGCGGCGAAGCGTTCGAGCTGGCCGATGGAGTTGAAGATGATCTTGTCGCAGTTGGCGACCATCTCTTCGATCTCGTCGTCGGCCCAGGCCACGCTGTAGGCGTGGGTTTCGCCAGCGAACTTCTGCCGGCCCAGTTTCAGCTCATACAGCGAAGACGACGTGGTGCCGTCCATATATTGCTGCATCAGGTCGAACACCGACCAGGTGGCGAAGCATTTCAGCGCCAGCAGCGCCTTGGCACCGGAGTTCTCGCGCACGTAGGCGATCTTCTCCAGGTTGACCAGAAGCTTCTGTTTGTCGATGAGGTAGTACGGCGTCTGGATCATCTCGTCGCCCCAGCAAGGTCAATCAATGGAGGTCTTTCGGGCACCTCTAAAAACTACCTGCGTTGCCATCGCTGCGTTAAAAACAGGCTCAAAATGCTCATTTACTACTCGTAAAGTCGAACGCGACTCCGACCGTTTTTCGCCTGTTTTTGCCTTGCGCTGAAGGCCTCGCCTACGTTTTTAGAGGTGCCCTTTCAGCCCCCGGGAAAAAGTGGACGCGAATTGTGCCGATAACCGGCGAATACCGAAAGGGCATTGGGGATTTTTTGTACAACCGGTGATGACCGAAGTCTGCCTTGACTGAGCGGAGACCCTACGGCCGAGCGGTTACAGTGATATGACCGGGCAAGGCTTATCCATCACCTGCGCTCCGGGGCGCACGAGGCTGCATTGCCGCGATATTCGACGCGCTCAATGCTGGCGGAACAGGCTCAGCAGGTGCTCGGCGATGGCGCCGCGGATGGTGTCGATGCTCAAGCGCGAGCAGTGAGCGAGCTTGGCGGGGTTGATACGGTGCAGGTGCAGCGATGGCATCCGCGCCTCGTACTCACGCAGATCGCCTTTCACCAGCACGGGCAGAAAATGTTCGCCGCGCGCCCGATAGCGCTCGATCAGCAAACGCAAGCCGGCCTGGAATGGTAATTCACGCGAGGCAATCAGACGCGACTCACCCGGTACCTTCATATATAGGCCGTCGAACCCCACCGTTTCACCTGGCAGGATGTGCACACCGGTGGGCTCCACCGCATCGGCGGGAATATCGTGAAAGGTGTCATGCCAGGCCATCTCGTCCGGCAGGATGGTGATACCGCCCTGCTCGTCCTGCGGCACCACGAAGCTGTAGTTGCTGTAGAGCTTCTCGACATAGCTGGAGTAGATGCACAGGCGGTTTTCGAACCGCCGTAGAAACGCGATGGCCTGAGCACGATCGGTAATCGCGTGCAGCTCCCAGTTCAGATCGCGCTGGTGCTGCAGCTCATGCCAACGGGCATCAACATTCAGGGCAAGGGCAGACATCAGGGACTCCAAAAACCGGTTCGCTGTTGCCACGGCAGAAAGTGTGCCACCTCTCCAACCCAGGTTTTCCCGGCTTTTCAAGCACTTGCCAGGGTTTCCTGCGCACAGCCCGTCCCAATGTGCCGAATCGCGTCACCTGCCTCTGATCGATTCGGACTCAAACCCGGCATCCACCTTGCAGTACAATCGTCGCTTTTAACCTGCCTGGAACCGGCGCCTCGATGATCGATCCCAAGCGCGTATTGCGCGCCCTCGCCGAACACTGGACGTTGCTCGAACCGCTCTGCGAGCGCTTCGACGCCGGCACCCTGAGCCTGGTAGAGCTACGCGGCCAGCTCGCCGTGCAATTGCCCGACGCCACGCCCAGCGACACCACTGCCCTGCTCGACACTTGGATTCGCCTGGACATCCTGGTGCCAGTGGCCAAGAGCCCCAACCGTTTCGAGCTCAACGCGCAGATCCACGATTTTCTCGCCTACCTGCGCCGCGAGCACCGCCTCGGCCTGTGCCTGGAGATCGAAGCCTACCTGCGCCACCTGGAGCGCCTGGCCGGCTATATCCAGGACGCCTTCGAAGTGCGCGATGCCAACGACCTGGCGCGTCAGTTGCGTCTACTCGACATGCGCGTGCGCGACGTACTGAAGAAACTGGCCAACGACGAACAGGCGCTGGTCAGCGTGGCCGACCGGGCCAAGACCTCGGATCGGCAGATTCCCCTGCGCCAGCGCTACGCCGAGGTGCTGGCCACCTGGGACGAATACGTCGAACCGATGATCCAGCTGGTCGCCGCCGACGGCGCCTTCGAGCAGGGCGTACGCCGGGTCGAACAGGTGCTGCTGCGTCTGCTCGGCGACCAGCAGCGCCTCGGCCAGCTGGTCGACGACGACCTGCTGCTGCGCACCCACGCGCGCATCCTGGAAATGCAGACCACTGCCCAGCTGACCCTGCGCAAGGCTCGCGAGCTGCTGCTGCCGCTGCGCGAGGAAGCCCGCCGGCACAATGCCGTGACCCGTGGCGCGGCACTGGCGCTGTCAGTGATCCGCAAGAAGGGCATCGACGCCGTGCCACAGGCGGCCATGCCGCTGTTCACCCGGCCGCAGAGCAACTTCCTCGGCAGCGCCAGCCAGGTCGAAGCCTACGTCTACGCCCTGGCGCGCTTCGAAGCCAAGCCGGCGCATTTCCCCAAGGCCAACAGCGGCCGCAAGGGCGACGCGCCCAAGGCGCCGAAGACTGCGCGGGAGATGATCGAGCGCTGCGAACAGGCCCTGCCGCTGCCGGACCTGATGGCCTGGCTGCTGGAGCAGGAACCGGAAGGCGCCACCGACGAGTTGCTCTACTGGTTCTCGCGCCTGTCGCGCGAGTCGCGCTTCCAGCGTGAACGCCTGGAGCGCCGCCAGTACCTGACCCGTGAACATGAGGTCAGCCTTGCCTCCTTTGCCCTGGTAGGCCAGCCCAATGGCTGAGCTGCCCGTAGGGTGCGCTGTGCGCACCGCAACCGACGACCTGGTGCGCACAGCGCACCCTACGACTGCCCGTGAGCATTGCGTATGAACATCGATCTGAAAGAAATGACCCAGCTCGCGGCCGCCTTCCGCGACCTGTTCAAGGGCTACCACATCTCGCGCAGCGAGCCGGAGTGCTACGCCCAGCTATCCAGCATGCAGGACCAGTACCGCGCGCTGTTCCGCGCCCTCGGCTTCGAGCTGGTGTGCGACCCGCGCGGCTTCTACTACTTCGTCCCCGAGCAGGTCGCCCCACAGGTGAACAAGACCGCCCAACGCCTGGCGCTGTTCACCTTCATCCTGGTCGAGCATCTGGCCGACCAGGGCCGCGACCCGCTCTCCGTACTCGACGGCGGCAGCATCGGCCGTGACGAGCTGCCAGCGCTGCTGGAGAAATACCGCGACCTGTTCCTGCAGGCCGAAGTCACCACCTTCGAAGAGCTGGAAGACAAGATCATCCGCCGCCTCACCCAGCTCGGCTTCGCCGAGGACAGCAACGGCGTGTACCGCTTCCTGCCGCCGATGCACCGTTTCCTCGACGTCTGCCTGTCGGTGCAGCACGACCGCGACCTGGCCGCCAGCCTGCACAGCAGCGACCTGCCGCTGCCGGCGCCGGTACTGCTGGACGATGACGGCGACGCCGACGCCGACGCCGACGCGACCGCTGTCATCGATATCGAAGAATCCGAGGAAGACGCCTTGGCCCGCGCCATGGCCGAAGAACGCGCCGCACAGGAGATGGACGCATGAGCCAGGAACGCTACGGCATCCGCCGCTTCGCCCTGCTGAACACCGCCGGCTACAGCCTCGGCCTGTTCCCTCTGGAAAACCCGCTGTCGGTCTACGGCGCCAACAACCTGGGTAAATCCGCCTCGATCAACGCCCTGCAATTCCCCATCCTGGCGCGCATGTCGGACATGAGCTTCGGCAAATACAGCCTGGAAGCCTCGCGCAAGTTCTACTTCGCCAGCGACACCAGCTACATCCTCGTCGAAGTCGCCCTGCCCCATGGCCCGCACGTGATCGGCGTGGCCGGTCGTGGCCCCGGTGGCGGTTTCGGCCACCAGTTCTTCGCCTACGCTGGCGAACTGGACCTGGAGCACTACCAGCAGAACGGCACCTGCCTGCGCCAGCGCGAACTGTTCAAGAACCTCGGTCAGGCCGGCATCACCGCCTACGAACTCAAGCCCGACGAACTGCGTCGCCTGTTGGTCGGCGGCCACACCAGCATCCCGCTGGACCTGACCCTGATCCCGCTGCGCTCGACCAGCGAGCAGAGCCTGAAGACCTTCCGCGCGCTATTCATCAACCTGCTGCATATGAGGGAGATCACAGCGGCGAAGCTCAAGCAGCTGTTCCTCGATGCCTTCGAGCACAGCCTGCGCTCGGGCAGCGTCGACTATATCGCCGCGACGGAAGAGGCGTTTCGCGATGTGCGCCGCATGGAGCAGGACTACCAGGCGCTGGTGACTGCCGGCCCGCTGATCGAGGCACTGGCCTCGGGCGTCACTCAGCGCGAGACTCTGCGCGGCAAGCTGCATCGCCTCTCGCCGCTGCTCGACAACCTGCTGGGCACCTGGCACGACTACGCCGATGCGCGCAAGGAAGAGCTGGTGATCCAGGCCGAGCACTATCGCAACGAGCAGGACGGCCTACAGAACGAACAGCGCGGCGGTACCAGTGAGCTGATGCGCCTTGAGCGCGAGATCAGCGAAATCCAGCGCTGGCTGGGCGAGCTTTCCGTGCTGAAGAACCGCTTCGCCCTGGTGGAAAACGCCAAGGTGCTGGAAGAGCAATTGCTCGCCGCCAAGGACGCCCACGACGAACTGGCAGGCGCCCTGGCGCAGTCGCGGCAGTTCTCCAGCGAAGACCTGGACGAGCGCCTGCGCGACCTGGAAAAACGCCTCAAGTCAGTCAAGCAGCAACTCGACCACGCCGACAACAACAGCTACTCGCGCCTGCGCGAGGAATTCAGCCAGCAGGACGTCGACCGCCTGATGCGCCTGTTCAATGGCCAGCTGTTCAGTCTGCCGCTGGGTGAGAAAGGCATCCAGGCCGACGGCGACGACTGGGTCAAGGCGGTCGAAGCGGTACTGGATCGCTTCAAGGGCGACACCTTCGCTGTGCCGGGCCTGTCCATCGACCTCAGCCATATCGAGCCCCCGGCCTTGCAGGCGCTGGCCGACCGCGCCGCCCTGCGCGACCAGAAGGATCGCCTGGAGCGCGAGCTCAAGCAGCTCAAGACCCAGCAGTCCGTCGCCGCCGACCGCGCCGCCAGCAAGGCCCAGGCAGAGACGCTGTACCAGGCCGTGCTGGATGCGCAGAAAGCCCTGGAAGACTTCCGCAAGAGCCAGACCCTGGCTGCCGAAGAGCCGCAGAAGCTGGAACGCCTGGCCGAACTGGAAGGCGCCCAGGACGAACTCAAGCGCGCCAGCGATGCCTTCGCCGAGCGCGTGCAGCAACTGTCCGCCAAGCTGCAACTGGTCGGCCGTCAACTGGCCGATCTGGAAGCCAAGGAGCGCACCCTGGAAGACGCCCTGCGCCGTCGCCAGTTGCTGCCGGCCGACCTGCCCTTCGGCACGCCCTTCATGGAACCGGTGGACGACTCACTGGACAACCTGCTGCCGCTGCTCAACGACTACCAGGACACCTGGCAGGCGCTGCAGCGCATCGACGGTCAGATCGAAGCCCTCTACGCCCAGGTACGCCTCAAGGGCGTGGCCAAGTTCGACAGCGAGGACGACGTCGAGCGCCGCCTGCAACTGCTGGTCAACGCCTACGCCCACCGCCAGGACGAAGCCCTGACCCTGGCCAAGGCGCGCCGTGCGGCGGTCACCGATATCGCCCGCACCTTGCGCAATATCCGCAGCGACTACGACAACCTCGAGCACCAGCTGGCGCTGTTCAACCGCGAGATCAACAAGCGCCAGGTCTCCAACCTGCAGAGCTTCCGCATCGTCTTGGCGCCGAACAAGGAAGCCCTGCGCCATATCGACCAGATCATCCACAGCGCCGGCCAGTACGAGGAAGGCGAGACCCTGTCGGTATTCGACCTGTCGCAATCGGCCGACCAGGACGCCAAGAACGAGGAGGCCAAGGACTACCTGTCGCGCCTGGTGGCGGCCAACGGCAACCAGCTCGGCCTGAAGGATCTGTTCGAACTGGCCTTCGAAATCACCAAGGTGCATGGTCAGCCAATCATCCACACGGACATCGATGGCGCCGCCTCCAACGGCACCACCATGACCATCAAGGCGCTGACCAATATGTACCTGTTGCTGCACCTGATGGATCGCGAGCAGGCCGGGCGCGTGCGCCTGCCCTACTACCTCGACGAGGCGGCGGACATCGACGAACGCAACCAGCAGGCGCTGATCGAGACCAGCCTGCAGCTCGGCTTCGTGCCGATCCTGGCCTCGGTCAAGCCGCAGGTCTCGGCCCACGTGGCCATCGACCTGGAAGGCGGCAGCGGCCCCAACGGCATCTATATCGATGAGGCGGACTGGAAGTTCATCAAGCCGCGCGAAAGTGCCAAGGCCCAGGCACCTCAGCAGGAAGAGGCGGTCGAGCCGGCTTGAAGCTCAAGCCCCTCCCAAGGTCCACACGACCGTAGGAGCGGCTTCAGCCGCGAGCTTTTATCAACCCAAAATGAAAGGGCCGCTCAATGCGGCGCCTTTCATTTCTGTGGCGCACTCACTATTCCAGCACAATCTTCGGCGCCCACTGCATCCACACATCCTGCGGCTCGTCGAACAGTGCAAAGGTCTGCCCCGGCTGCGCCGGTCCACCCATCTCAGGATTGTTTGGCGTAGCGAAGGCGATGCCGCCTTCGAGCAACGCCTCCAGCGATTCGGTCCGCACTTTCACGCCCTTGAACAGCCCGGCATCCACACCGATGCCACTGGCATTCCAGAAGCGGCTGCCCGAACGTACCAGCGGCGCATAACGCGGCTCGATCAGCACATGGATCAATACGCGATCCGAGGTCGGCCCCAGCTCGAAATCCACCACCTTGCCCACCGGCACCTCGCGGTAGCTGACGATCACCCCCGGCTTGATCGAGCCACGCCGCGGCGCGCTCAGCACCAGGCGCAAGCCTTCCTCACGCACGGCCTGATTCGGCGCAGCAGCCAGGGCGACGAACTCGGTACGTCGCGCTCCTTTCTGCGCGGCCGGTTGTACCTCCAGATACTGACCGCTGACCAGCGTGCCGAGATTCGCGGCACGGATCAGGCTAAGTTCCGGCTTCACCACCCAGAAGCGCGTACCCTCACGGGCGATCTGCTCGGCTGCCTGACTGATACGCACGTTGAGGATCACCGCTTGCAGGTCATCGGTCAGGCTCAGGTTCTCTACCTTGCCGACCTCCAGCCCCTTGTAGCGCACCAGGGTGCCTGGTTGCAGACCGTCACCATCAGCCAGCCGAATGGTGATCTGCTGCCCCAGCTGCAAGGCGCTTTCGCGGTCCGCATGCAAGGCGAAACGCTGCACCTGACGGCCCGACCTGGCCGCCTGCAGGTCTGGCGTTTCGAAGGCGATGCCACCCGCCAGCAGGGTCTGCAACGACTCGCTCTTCACCTCGACACCGGACAATCCACCCCTTAGGGTGATGCCACTAGCATTCCAGAAACGTGTGGACGTATTGATCAGGTGTACGTAGTCAGGCTCGATATGCACCCCCAGCACGACCTGGCTATTGTCGCGGCCAAGCTGGTAACTCTGTACCGAACCCACCTTGATCTGCTTGTAGAGCACCGGACTACCGACTTCGATAGAGCCGAGCTGATCGGTGAACAGAACCAGATGCAGCCCTGGCGCACCGAGATCCAAAGGCGGCGCCTTGCTCCGCGCGACGAAGTTGCGCGCCGGCGGATTGCCCTTCTCACCTGGCCGCACGGCAATGTAATTACCTTTGACCAACGCCTCGAGGCCAGTGATACCGGCCAGCGAAATGGAGGGTTTGACCACCCAGAAGTCCGAGCCCTCCACCAGATACTCTTCGGCCAGTGGATTGATGGTCAGCTCGGCCGTGGCGCTATTGAGGTCGCGGTCGACCTTCATGGCTTTCAGCGAACCGACCTGAATGCCCTTGTACATGACCGGCGTTCGGCCTTCCTGCAGCCCATCGAAATCGCTGAGTTTCACGACGATCTTGATACCCGCCTGAGCCTCGTCGTAGTCCTCATAGAGACGGAACGGCAGCGCTGGATCAGTGGGCGGGCTGTCCTTGCGATGCTCAGGCGTGGCGAAGGCGATACCGCCGGCGACGATACTGGCTAGCGACTCGCTGCGCAGTTTGAAGCCGGACAGGTCGGCATCGACGCTGATCCCGCTGGCATTCCAGAACCGCGTATGTTTGCGCACCAGGTACGCATAAGCGGGCTCGATGAACACCTTCACCTCTACGGTGCTCTGGTCATCACCCAGGGTGTAACTCTTCACTCGGCCAACCTGGATCTGCCGATAGAAAACCGGGCTGTCGCGGTTCAGCGAGCCGAGTCGCTCAGCCTTCAGCGTGATGTGCAGCCCCGGAACATCGTCACCCATCGGCGGCTCTTGAGCCAGAGCGGTAAAGCTGCGGGTAGATTCACCCTCACCGGGGCTGAAGGTAATGTAGTTACCTGAAACCAGTGTCTCCAGACCGCTGATACCCGCCAGACTGACATTCGGTTTGACCAACCAAAAGCGAGTGCCCTCACGCAGATACTGCTCGAGTTCCTTATTGACCTCCAGCTGAGCGACAACACCGCGATTCTTTCCACTTTGGTCAAGGCTGATGGCCGTTACCTTCCCCACCGCCATACCCTTGTACATCAGTTCGGTCTTGCCGGCCTGAATACCCTCGCCGCTGGCGAATATCAGCTCCACCTGAATGCCGGCTTCGCTGTATGCACGCCACGCCAACCAGCCGCCAATGAGCAGTGCAATAAGAGGCAAAACCCAGATGGCTGACCAGTTCGAAGCAGGACGCGTCTTGGCCAGAGGAAGGTCAGTCATGATCGGTTTCCGTGTTATCCCAGATAAGGCGAGGGTCGAAAGTCAATGCGGCAAGCATGGTCAGTATCACCACACTGGCAAAGGCAGCGGCGCCGGCTCCAGCTTCGATGCTGGCCAGGCTGCCAAAATTCACCACTGCCACCAGAATGGCGATGACGAAAATATCGAGCATCGACCAGCGGCCAATCCACTCGATGAAGCGGTACATGAGGATCCGCTGGCGCGCTGACATCGGTTGATGGCGCTGCACGGAATACAACAGCAGAGCAATCCCCACCAACTTGAAGGTTGGCACCAAAATGCTGGCGATAAATACCACCGCCGCAATAGGTAGCATGCCAAAGTTAATAAGCTCCAGTACGCCGCCCATTATGGTCGCTGGCGCACCTTTGCCGAGACTGTTGACGGTCATGATAGGCAGCAGATTAGCTGGGATGTAGAGAATCGCCGACGTCAGTAACAATGCCCAGGTTCTGATCAGGCTATTGGGCCGCCGGGCATGAATCTGACCACCACAGCGGCTGCAGTACTGGTGCTTGGCATCAACGTCGACTGGATTGAGTTGATGACACTCATGACAGACCAGCAATCCTGCCTCAATCGCCCGCATGGATATCCTCCCCGGACAAGGCTTCCCAGATCTGATGCGGTGACATGGTCACCTCCAGCCAGACTTGCACCAGCAACAGCGCGATAAAACAGAACAGGCCCAGGCCGAGGCTCAGGTCAGCCAGGTCCATCAGCTTGACCATCGCCACCAGGATGCCCATCAGGTAGACCTCGAGCATTCCCCACTCACGCATGTGATGGTAGATCCGGTAGAGCAACAGACCGTAGCTACGACCGAAATCCATACGAATACTGAGCAGCACCAGCAGTTGACAAAGCAACTTGAGCAATGGCACCGCCATGCTGCACAGAAACACCACAACAGCGATGCCCTGCATACCGCTTTCATACAACCCGATTACACCGCTCCAGACGGTGTCCTGCGAGGTCTGCCCCAACAGGTTGAGCTGCATGATCGGCAGGAAGTTGGCTGGGACATAGAGCAGCAGAGCCGTCAGTACTAGGGCCAGGCTGCGCCTTACCACGCGATGACGGTGGCTGAACAACTCATAACCACAACGCGGGCACTCGGCGCTCTCACCATCCTGCAGCACCGGCTTACGCATCAACAGATCGCACTCATGACAGGCGACCAACTGCTCGATCGGCAAGGATGACAAGGAAGGTTCGGACGGCGAGTCAGACATGAAAGTCCCCAGCAGAATTCGCGCATTCTACCCGAGCAAAGCCAAACGCCGACATATCGTAGGGTGCGCCATGCGCAGCGGCATGTCGGCGTTCTTGTCGGTGCGCGCAGCGCCCCCTACGCGCTTGGAGGAACGACTTCTGCCGCGAAGTTTTCCGCGCCGCAAAGAAGAAACCCCAGACCGCTAGGCGATCTGGGGTTTCGTATAGGAGCTTGACGATGATCCGGCCGGCGCTCCGGGACTCTCATCGCCACGCGCCATTTTTTGCGCACATAGAAGAACGCCCAGTCTGCGTTAGCAAACTGGGCGTTCGTATAGGAGCTTGACGATGACCTACTCTCACATGGTGAAGCACCACACTACCATCGGCGATGCGTCGTTTCACTACTGAGTTCGGGATGGGATCAGGTGGTTCCAACGCTCTATGGTCGTCAAG